>Ga0209048_10000187_pt1 | contig 66353 bp, 63 predicted proteins | sample FrelakmetCRP12CR_FD_187146 | JGI IMG/M metagenome (GOLD analysis project Ga0209048, IMG submission 187146) | Freshwater lake sediment microbial communities from the University of Notre Dame, USA, for methane emissions studies - CRP12 CR (SPAdes)... | ecosystem: Environmental > Aquatic >...
TGACCCTGCTCAACAATCGAGCAGGAAGGTTAGTCACCCTGGGTAATTTTCAACGCGCACTACTCAAACCATTTGGGTCTTATTCAACACGCGCCAACAAGCATGGGTGATGTCAGGCAAAGCTGGACGGTTGCTCTGCCATTGGCCGTGCCTTTTTGGATTTTGGCCATTTTCCACGGTCGACCGCAGAAAGTCGTTGCTGGCTAATGAAGTTGAGGATCTGGATGGGATGGGGCCAAGATTGTGTCAAAGGGTCAAATGATCTAATATTGTGTATCAAATGATCCATATGGAGCTTCCGATGCCCAAAACCTCTCCCGCCAAGTCGTCGGTGCAGATTGCCGAGCAGGCAACTGTTGCCTATATGGTTGCCGGCGAACCTCGTGCTGCCGGTGCTTGGGTGGCTTATCGCGACCGGTTTCTAGGTAGTTCGGCACAGGCGCGGATCAGCGAGATTCGCAAGGGGGCGCCGGCCAGTAATCTGGTCGGGGCGGCCGAGGCCTTGCGCTTGCCGCGTGAGAGGGTTTATGAGCTGGTCGGGCTGTCGGCTTCGACGGCCAAACGCAAGCTGGCCAAGGGTGAGGCGCTTGATCCGATATCGACCGAGCGTCTGACGCGGCTGGGGGCTATCGAAAAACTGGCTGAAGATACTTTTGGCAGCCCTTCGCTGGCCAGTGAGTGGTTGCAGACGCCAAATGTTGGTTTGGGTAACGTGATGCCCTTGTCCATGCTCGATACCGAGATTGGTTGCCGCGAGGTGTCGCGTGTCCTCAACGCTATCGCCTATGGTGGCGCGGCCTGATGTTGGCATGGCGGATTGCCCGGACGAAGTTTGCGCTTGACCGGAGCGGTGCCGGGGGGGTGGCCGATGGCGGACGCTGGCATGCGCAGGGCGTTCCGGTGATTTACGCCGGCTTGAGCGTGGAAATCTGCGCCATGGAAAAGCTCGCCCATACCGGGCATATTCTGCCGCCGGACCTGATGCTGGTTGCGCTGAGCCTGCCCGATGACATGGCGCTCTACGAAATAGCTGATAGCGCAGCCCTGCCCGGCTGGGAGGCGACGCCTCCCGGTGCGGTTTCGCTTGAATACGGTACGACGTTTCTGCGCTCTCTGCGGGCGCTTGGCTTGATTGTGCCTTCGGCCATCGTGCCCGAGGCACGCAATATTGTGTTGAATCCCCTCCACCCGAGGTTTGCCGAGGTCGGCTTCGAGCTGTTGCGACCTTTTGTTTTTGATCAGCGCCTGCGGCCCCTGTCGTGAACTGCCACCTTAGCTACGTGGAATCAGCCTTCGCATCGCAGTGAAGCTGCCGTCGCTGCCCCGTTTGCCGCTCGCGCGGCTGCGGCCACTTCCTTGCTGACGATGGTCTGGCCGATCGGGGCGAGGGCGATGCCGGCCAGTTTCAGGTGCTGGATGGCGAACGGAATGCCGATGATCGTCAGGGCCAGGCTGACGGCCGAGACGACATGGCCGATCGCCAGCCAGATGCCGGCGAAGATGAACCAGACGATGTTGCCGAGCAGGGCGAGGCCGCCGGTGCCGATGTCGTCGGCCTGATGCAGTTCCTTGCGGCTGATCGCCTCCTTGCCGAAGGGAAAGAACGAGAACTGGCCGATCACGAAGCTGGCCTTGGCCCAGGGAATGCCGACGATGGTCAGCAATGCGAGCAGGCCGACGAGCCACCAGGCGAGGCCCATCAAAAACCCGCCGAGAATAAACCAGAGAAAATTGCCAATCGCGCGCATTGCCCGCCTCGCTGATGATGAAGCCGGGATTTTAGCGGCTGCGTCGTTCAATGGCACGTTTTTGGCCGATTGTCGTGGTCGACCTGCCAAAATGGACGAAAATGGCACCTCGCCGACATTTGATCGGGAAGCCTTGGACTGCCGACTGAATTGCGCCGCATGCTGCATTGCCCCGTCAATCACTTCGCTGGGAAAACCGGCGGGTGTGGCGTGCAGCTACTTGGACGCCGCACTGCGCTGCACCATTTTCGGCCGCCCCGAGCGCCCGGCTTGCTGTTCGGGCTTGCAGCCTTCTACCGAGATGTGCGGTGAATCGCGCGAACATGCCTTGCACTGGCTGGCTGATCTTGAGGCACGTACCCTGCCGGGATAGTAGAATGCGGCCTCCCAATCAAGGCCGTATCTCATGGACCCGATTCTTCTCCTCAAAGCCCTCATCCTCGGCATCGTCGAAGGGCTGACCGAATTCCTGCCGATTTCATCGACCGGCCACCTGATTCTGGCGGGTGATCTGCTCGATTTCAACGACGATCGTGGCAAGTTGTTCGAAATTGTCATCCAGTCGGGTGCGATTCTGGCGGTGGTCTGGGAATATCGCGAGCGGCTGCTGGTCGTGGCGCGCGGTGCGTTCAGCGACAAGGCGGCGCAGAAATTCATCCTGAATCTGTTCGTCGCTTTCCTGCCGCTGGCCATTCTCGGCCTGACGTTTGGCAAGGTGATCAAGGCCAACCTGTTCAACCCGATTACGGTGGCGACGACCTTCATTCTCGGTGCCTTCGTCATCCTGTGGGCCGAAAAGCGCGAGCACAAAATCCGGGTGCAGACGGTTGAGGATATGAGTCTGGTCGATGCGCTCAAGATGGGCATCGCCCAAGCCTTTGCGCTGATCCCGGGTACCTCGCGCTCGGGGGCGACGATCATCGGCGGCCTGCTCTTTGGCCTGTCGCGCAAGGCAGCGACCGAATTTTCCTTCTTCCTCGCCATCCCGACGCTGGGCGCGGCGACGGTTTACCAGCTTTACAAAGAGCGCGCGCTGCTCAGTTTTGACGATATCGGCATGTGGGTGGTTGGCTTTATTTCCGCCTTCATTTCAGCGTTCCTCTGCGTGCGCTGGTTGTTGCGCTTCATTTCCAGCCACGACTTCACGCCGTTTGCCTGGTATCGCATCTTTTTTGGCATCGTGGTGCTGTCGACCGCGCACTTCGGCTGGGTCGAATGGACCGCGCACTGATCATCTATCTGCACGGCTTCTGCTCGTCGCCAGCATCGCTGAAATCGCGGCAGCTCGGCGAGTACATGAGCGGACGCGGACTGGGTGACCGCTTTGTCTGTCCGCAGCTTTCTCCGGTGCCGAATGAGGTTGCCGCCAATATTGGCCGCCTGATTGAAGCAGCCGACGGCCCGGTGACGCTGGTCGGTTCGTCGCTGGGTGGACATTACGCCAACCATCTGGCGGAGAAGTACGGCCTGAACGCGGTGCTGATCAACCCGGCAGCGGTGAAGTACCTCGATGCGGCCCTGTTCATCGGCGACCATGCCAATTTCCACAGCGGTGAACGTTTCACCTTTACCGCGGCGCATGCCGCGCAGCTCGCGGCGCAGGTCAGCCAGCCGACCCTCGGGCGCTACTGGCTGCTGACCGAAACTGGTGATGAGGTGCTCGACTGGCGGCAGGCGGCCGAATTTTATGCCGGCTGCCGGCAGACCGTGCTGCCGGGTGGCGATCACAGCTTCACCCGCTTTCCCGATTTCATGCCGCAAATCCTTGAATTCGCGGGGTTATAATCCGGCGATGAATGTACTGTTCGAAGAAGATGGCGGCTTCAAGGCCGGCAGCGTCATGGCCGACAACGACAGCTCGTTGCAGGTCGAATTGCCGACCGGCAAGCGCAGCAAGATCAAGGCCGCCACCGTGTTGCTGCGTTTTGAAAAGCCTGCGGCGGGTGCCTTGCTGGAGCAGGCGACGCCACTGGCCGAGGAAATCGAACCGGATTTCCTGTGGGAATGCGTCAACGATGGCGAGTTTTCCTTTCTCGATTTTGCCCGCGATTACTACGGACACGAGCCGACACCGCTCGAGGCGGCGGCGGTACTGCTGGCCGTGCATGCCGCGCCGGTCTATTTTCATCGCAAGGGCAAGGGCCGCTTCCGCAAGGCGCCGCCCGAAATTCTCGCGGCTGCGCTGGCCAGCCTCGAGAAGAAGCGTCTGCAGGCGCTGGCGATGGAAGGCTGGATCAGCGAGCTGAAGGAATTCCGCCTGCCGCCGGAAATCGGCGCGCTGACCGATGCGCTGCTCTACGCACCGGACCGCAACAAACCGGAAACCAAGGCCTTCGAAACTGCCTGCGGCGAAACCGGCATGACCACCGCACAACTGCTGTTCAAGTGCGGCGCCATCAAGTCGCCCTACTTTCTCCACTACCGTCGCTTCCTGCACGAACAGTTTCCCAAGGGCACGGCTTTCCCGGCGCTCGAGGCGCCACCGTTGCCGGACGATCTGCCGCGCGCCGACGTGCGTGCTTTCTCGATCGACGACGCGCAAACCACCGAGATCGACGACGCGCTGTCGGTGACCAGGCTACCGGGCATCGGTTCGCGCATCGGCATCCACATCGCGGCGCCCGGTCTGGCCATCGAACACGGCTCGCCGCTTGACGGTGTGGCGCGTGCCAGGTTGTCTACGGTTTACATGCCCGGCAACAAGATCACCATGCTGCCCGACGCCGTGGTCCAGAACTACACGCTGGCCGGCGGCGTCGATTGCCCGGCGGTGTCGCTCTATCTCACGGTCAACGACGTTTTTGAGGTGATTTCGCAGGAATCTCGGCTGGAAATGGTGCATATCGCCGCTAATCTCCGCCATCATGAAGTCGAGCCTTGGTTCAATGCAGAAACGGTTGGCGGCCCATTGCCAGACCAGCCGTTCAAGGACGAATTGCTCCACCTCTGGCACTTCGCCAACGCCTGCGAAGGCCGGCGCGGCAAGCCCTCGGCGATGCAGGGCAACAACGACTACAACTTTTCCATCGCAGGTGATCTGGCCGACCCTGATGCGTGCGTGGTCGAGATTTCCGAGCGCAAGCGCGGCAGCCCGCTCGACAAGCTGGTCGCCGAGCTGATGATTGTCGCCAACTCGACGTGGGGTGGTCTGCTGGCGGAAAAGAATGTCGCCTGCCTGTACCGTGCGCAGACACAGGGCAAGGTGCGCATGACGACCTCGCCGCTACCGCATGAGGGGCTGGGCGTGCCGCAATACGCTTGGATGACTTCGCCGCTCCGCCGTTACTGCGACATGGTCAATCAATGGCAGTTGATCGCCTGTCTGAAGGGTGAAACGCCGGCTTTTGCCCAGAAATCGGCCGAACTGTTCGGCGCGATGCGCGATTTCGAAATGACTTACGCTGCCTACGCCGATTTTCAGCGTCTGATGGAGCGTTATTGGTGCCTGCGCTGGCTGCAGCAGCAAGGCATTACGGAAATCGACGCGACCGTGCGTCGTGAGCAACTGGTCAAGCTCGACCATTTGCCCTTGATGCTGCGCCTGCCATCGATGCCGGCCGATATCGGAGCGGGCAAGCGGGTCCGTCTGGCTGTCGAATCCATCGATTTGCTTGGCCCGGAAGTCAGTTGCCGCTATCTTTCCGTCATGGATGAAGTTTTGCCTGAACCGCTCGAGGAGGAGGAAGAGCAGTGAGCGTTGCGACGCGGTCATGGCAGCCCGTTGTGCCCGATAACCGCCGTTTGTGGCTGGCGATCGGCATTTCGCTGGCTGTGCACGCGTTGCTGATGACCCTGCACTTCACCTTCCCGGATGCTTCGAAGGCGATGCGCGAGAAGGCGCTCGACATCATTTTGGTCAATGCCAAGTCCACCAAGAAGCCGACTGACCCGCAGGCGCTGGCCCAGGCGAATCTCGATGGCGGTGGCAATACCGACGAAAACCGCCGCATCAAGACACCGCTGCCGCCGACCCCGCAGCAGACCACGGGCACCGAAATCGAACGCATGCAGCGCCGGGTGCGCGAAATTGAAGTCGCCCAGCAGAAGATGCTGACCGAGGCCAAGACAGCGCGTGCCGTCGCTGCCGCGCGCAATGCCGCCGAGCAGCCAACCCCCGTGACCAGCGTCAGCGGGCTGGATCTGGCCGAGTCGGCGCGGGCAATGGCGCGGCTGGAAGGCGAAATCAACAAGAGCGTCGATGAATACAGCAAACGGCCGCGCAAGCGATTCATCGGCTCGCGGACGCAAGAATATCGCTTTGCACAGTACATCGAGGACTGGCGCCAGAAGGTCGAGCGCATCGGCACGCTGAACTACCCGGAGGCAGCACGCGGCAAATTGTACGGTTCGCTGGTCTTGACCGTGTCGATCAACCACGATGGCAGCCTCAACCATGTCGATATCAACCGCTCTTCGGGTTACAAGGTACTCGACGACGCGGCAAAGCGCATCGTCCAGATGGCGTCGCCCTACTCCGCATTCCCGCCCGACATCCGGCGCGACACCGACATTCTGGAGATTACGCGAACCTGGTATTTCACGCAGGGCGATCAGGTCTCGGCAAAATGACCGACCGCTATTGCGTACTGGGCAATCCGGTTGCCCATTCCCGGTCGCCGGCCATCCATGCGCGCTTCGCTGAACAGTGCGCTCAGGATATTCGCTACGAAGCCATACTGGCGCCGCTTGACGGGTTTGCCGCGACAGTCGCGCAATTTGTCGCCGCCGGTGGCAAAGGGGCGAACGTAACCGTGCCGTTCAAGGAAGAGGCTTTTCGTCTCAGCACCCGGCGCAGCGCCCGTGCCGAAAGGGCGGGCGCAGTCAATACGCTGGCTTTCGAGGAAACCGGGATTTTCGGCGACAACACCGACGGCGCCGGTCTGGTGCGCGACATCGAGGTTAATCTCGATGTCGCGCTGGCCGGGAAGCGCATCCTGCTGCTCGGTGCCGGCGGCGCCGCGCGCGGCGTCATCGCGCCGCTCCTTGACTGCAGTCCGGCCAGCCTGTTCATCGCCAATCGGAACGCCGACAAGGCGGAGACGCTGGTGGGACAGTTTTCGGACCTTGGCGCACCCCAAGGGCACTTGCTTCGCGGCGCGACCGTGGAAGCAACACTCCAAGGGTGCTTCCTGCGGGGCGCGGCTGGCCCCAGGGTCGACGCCGGAAACTTTGCCAAAACTGCCGGCCACAGTTTCGATATCGTTATCAATGCGACCTCGGCGAGTTTGTCTGGCGCGAGCCTGCCGTTGCCCGCCGGGATCTACGCGCCGGGCAGCCTGGCCTACGACATGATGTACGGCAAGAGTGAAACGCCTTTTCTGGCGCTGGCCCGCCAACAGGGCGCGGCTCGTCTTGCCGATGGATTGGGGATGCTGGTCGAACAGGCAGCCGAGGCCTTTCTGGTCTGGCGAAGCGTGCGCCCGGAAACCGCGCCGGTGCTCGCCGAGCTGCGCAGCCAGTTGTCGGCATGACGCGCCTGGGCCGTTGGCTCAAATGGTCCCTGCTCGCGCTGATCGGACTTTTTCTCGTCTGGCAGTTCTGGCTGCTTGGCTGGGTACTGTTCTGGAAGTGGGTCGATCCGGGGACGACGCGTTTCATGGAGATACGTCTGGTCGAATTGCGCGAAAAAAATCCCGAGGCCCAGTTGAAGATGCAATGGGTTCCCTACGAGCGGATTTCCCCCAACCTGAAACGCGCCATCATCGCCTCCGAGGACGCCAAGTTCGTCGATCATGAGGGCTTCGACTGGGATGGAATCCAGAAAGCCATGGAGAAAAACCAGAAACGGGGGCGAACCGTCGCCGGTGGCTCGACCATCAGCCAGCAACTCGCGAAAAACCTGTTCCTGACGCCGAACAAGTCTTATTTTCGCAAGGTCGAGGAAGCGATCATCACCTTGATGCTGGAAAACCTGTGGAGCAAGCGGCGGATTTTCGAGGTTTATCTGAACGTGATCGAGTGGGGTAACGGTGTTTTCGGCGCCGAAGCGGCGGCTCGCCATTATTTTGGCACCAGCGCAGCCCAGCTTGGTCCGGAGCAGGCCGCCAAACTGGCCGGCATGGTGCCGAATCCACGGCTCTACGACCGGAATCGCAGTGCGCCTGGGCTGGGCAGAAAAACGGCGATCATTTTCGCCCGCATGCCATCGGCGGAAATTCCCTGATCCGGTCATCATTGTCGGGTTGCGATGCTAGAATGTTCTCCCGATTGCGCACTGCACCATGATGCACCATGAGCGTACAAGACAACCTGACTGATGCCGATACCGTCAAGGATGACCTGGCGGAGGTTCAAGATCTGCTAGCCAAGCATCGGCTGGTCGAGGACATGGTTCGTCGGCAAGAAACCCCGCGCCATGAGTTGGTCGAGAGTCTTGTGCAACGCCAGCACATTGTCGAACTGCGGAACTTGTTCGCACGTCTGCCGACGGTCACCGCGGCGATCATCCTCAGTGCCTTGCCGGAAGAAGATCGCCTGGTGGCCTGGAAGGAAATCGCCGAGGAGCGTGTCGACAGCCTCCTCGAACTGCTTTCCGACGACATTCGCGAAGACCTCGTCGGCGATGCTCACCATATCAGCACCAAGGTGATGGTGAACACCTTCGAGCTGCATAACGGTCGTCTGCGTCAGGTAACCATCGACCGTCCTGCCCAACTCGCCAACATCAAGCCGATCTGGGTTGACCTGGTGGCGCCGACGCCACGTGTGCGCGAATGGGTCGGCAAGCATTTCGGTCTGGAAATCCCCGATCCGGAAGACCTGACCGACCTCGAGGCCAGCGCGCGCTTCTATGTTGAAGACAATGGCGAAGTTCACCTGCATTCTGACTTCCTCCTTGACCTCGAGGATGAGTCGCGCAACGTTGCGGTCGCCTTCATCCTGCACAAGAACATTCTCTTTTCGGTGCGTGCCGAGGAACTCCCGGTCTTTCGCCTGCAGAGACTGCGCGCGCGCACCAAACCCGGTTACGTAAACGACGGCACCGACGTGCTGCTCGACCTTTATGCTGCCGATGCCGAGTATTCCGCTGATCGTCTGGAAGACGTTTATGCCGAACTGGAGTCAGTCGGCAAGAAGGTGCTGAACACGAAGGTGACCGATGATGAGGCGGGCAATATCCTGGCTGACATTGCACGTCAGGAGGATTTGAACGGACGCATTCGGCGCAACGTGCTGGATACCCGGCGGGCAGAATCCTTTCTGATGCGCGGCAAGTTTCTCTCGACGGCACAGTTGGAGGACGCAAGGCAGATCATGCGCGACATCGAGTCGCTGGATGGACATACCTCATTTCTGTTTGGAAAAATCAACTTCCTGATGGATGCGGTCGTCGGTTTTATCAACATCAATCAGAACCAGCGCGTGTCCAAACTGACGAAGTTGTCCATCGTGTTCATGCCAATCAACATCTTGGCCGGTATTGGCGGCATGTCGGAATTTTCGATGATGACCACGGGCACGCCGTGGCCCGTTGCTTACGGCGCCTTCACGATAGGCATGGGTATTGTCGGCTGGCTGACCTATCTGGCGCTCCGTCAGGCGGAGCGGCGCGAAGTTCACCGCAAACTGGAGCAGGCCAGCGCCGCGCTCAAGCGTCCGGGGTAAGCAGTTTAAGGCCAACGATGCCGGCGATGATCAGGCCAATGCTGAGCAGCCGCGCCACTTCACGCGATTCACCGAAGAGCAGCATCCCCAGAAGCGCCGTGCCGACGGCGCCGATACCCGTCCACACCGCATACGCTGTGCCCAGCGGCAATACCCTCAGCGACCAGCCAAGCAGTGCGACGCTGGCCACCATCGCCGCCAGCGTCCATGCCGAAGGCCACAGGCGGCTGAAACCTTCGGTATATTTCAGCCCGACTGCCCAGCCGATTTCGCACAGGCCGGCGATGAAAAGGATCAGCCAGGCGAAGCCCGTATTTGTCACGTTGTCACTTCGGGCCGGCGAAGTAATTGTCGGCCGCTGCTACGGTCGACGCGATATCAGCAGCGGAATGTGCTGCTGAAACGAATCCGGCTTCGAAAGCCGACGGCGCGAAGTAGTGGCCGGCATCGAGCATGGCGTGGAAGAAGCGGTTGAAGGCTTCCTTGTCGCAAGCCATCACGGCATCGTAGGTGGCCGGACATTTCTCGGCAAAATAGAGGCCGAACATGCCGCCGACGTTCTGAGCGCTGAAGGCGACGCCGTGTTTTTGCGCGGCGCCGACCAATCCGTCGCACAATGCCTTGGTCTTTGCGGTCAACGCCTCGTAAAAGCCCGGTTTCTGAACCAGGGTCAGCGTGGCCAGACCGGCCGCCACGGCGACCGGGTTGCCGGACAGGGTGCCCGCCTGATAAACCGGTCCGAGCGGCGCGATCTTCTCCATGATCTCGCGCTTGCCGCCAAAGGCGCCGAGCGGCATGCCGCCGCCGACCACCTTGCCGAACGTTGACAGGTCGGGTGTGATGCCATAGAGACCCTGCGCGCTCTTCAGTCCAACGCGGAAGCCGGTCATCACTTCGTCGAAAATCAGCACGGCGCCATTTTTTGCGGTCAGTTCGCGCATGGCCTTGAGGAATTCCGGCGTCGGCGCGATCAGGTTCATGTTGCCGACCACCGGCTCGATGATGACGGCGGCAATCTTGTCGCCATGTTGCGTGAAGGCGTCGGCCAGTTGCTGCGGATCGTTGTAGGCCAGCACCATGGTGTGCTGGGCCAGATCGGCCGGGACGCCGCTCGACGACGGGTTGCCGAAGGTCAGCGCGCCGGAGCCGGCCTTGACCAGCAGGCTGTCGGAGTGGCCGTGATAGCAGCCCTCGAACTTGATCAGCACATCGCGGCCGGTATAGCCGCGGGCCAGGCGGATGGCGCTCATCGTCGCTTCGGTGCCCGAGGAAACCAGACGCACCATCTCCATCGACGGCACCAGTTCGCAGAGCAGGTCGGCGATTTCCACCTCGCGCTCGGTCGGTGCGCCGAAGGTCAGGCCGTCGATTGCAGCAGCCTGCACGGCGGCGATCACGTCCGGATGGGCGTGACCGAGAATCAGTGGACCCCAGGAGCCGACGTAGTCGACATACCACTTGCCATCGGCATCCTGTACTTTCGGACCAACGCCCTTCTGAAAGAAGCAGGGCGTGCCACCCACCGAGCGGAAGGCGCGGACCGGCGAATTGACGCCGCCGGGGATGTGGCGCTGGGCGCGTTCGAAAAGTTGCTGGTTGCGTGAAGTCATGCGTGGGCTTCCTCGAATAAGTGTTGGTAGGCGGCAGCGCGGGCCGCGATGTCCGGCGCGCTGAACAGATCGGTGATGACGGCGAGCAGGTCGGCGCCGGCGGCAATAAGGGCTGGCGCATTATCGAGCGTGATGCCGCCGATGGCGCAGCTTGCTGTACCCCAGGGGTACTTCCTGCGGGGCGCTGCCAAGGTGGTTTTTGCCTGAAAAAACAGGTCGACCGCAGCAGACGTGGCATTTGGCTTGGTCGGTGATGGATAGACGGCGCCGAATGCGACATAGTCGGCGCCGGCTGCCGCTGCCCTTTGTGCCGCGGAAAAGTCTGCGTAGCACGATGCACCGAGTATTTTTTCTGGCCCGAGAATGGCGCGTGCGGCAAAGAGGTTGCCATCTTCCCGGCCGAGGTGAACCCCGTCGGCCTTGACCAGAAAAGCCAGCGCCATATCGTCGTTGATCACCAGTCGCGCGTTGTAAGCTTGGGTCAGGTGGCGCAAGGCATGCGCCCGGGCGACACGTTCCGGGGCTGGGCTGGTCTTGTCGCGATATTGCACGATGCGGCAGCCACCCGCCAGCGCTGCTTCGACATCCGCCATCAGGCGCGCGCCGTCCTGGCTTTCCGGCGTGATGGCATAGAGCCCGCGCAAGCTATTTGTCATCGTGCTTGTCTTCGTCCTTGGCGGCTTCGCCGTCTTCGCCTCGTGCCCAGAAGAAGCGATCCGGGATGAACTGGCCCATGCCGGGCCGGAAACCGTTGGCCAGCGTCTGCCAGGTGTAGTCCTGCGCATCGCGCACCGCATCCTCGATGCTGGCACCGCCGGCAATGCAGCCGGCGATGGCGGAAGCCAGCGTGCACCCGGAGCCGTGATAACTGCCCGGAAGGCGTTCCCAACGGTCGCGGCGCAGCACGCCGTCCGCGCTGTACAGGGTGTTGATGACCTCCGGGGTATTTTCGTGCGTTCCGGTGATCAGGACGTATTGCGCGCCCATTTCGATCAGGCGCTGTGCGCAAAGATCAATCCCGGGTTCATTCTCGTCATCTTCGTGTTCTGCCAGCCGCCTTGCCTCAGGCGCATTCGGGGTCAGTATCGTGGTCTGCGGCAGCAGGAGTTCGCGTATTGCCGAAATAACTTCTTCCCCCGAGAAGTCGTCGCCGCGCCCGGAGGTCAGAACCGGGTCGAACACCAGGGGGATGTCGGGATAGTCCGAAACAATTTCAGCGATGGCGACGACGTTTTCAACACTGCCCAGAACGCCGAGTTTGAACGCGGCAACCTGCATGTCTTCGAGCAGTGTTCGCGCCTGGCGCTCCAGAACCTCGGCGGCGACGGGATGCACGCTCTCGACCCCGACCGTGTCCTGGACGGTGATTGCGGTCAGTGCTGACAAGGGATGACAGCCGAGACTGGCCAGCGTCAGCAGGTCCGCCTGGATCCCGGCACCGGCAGTGGGATCGCTGGCGGCAAACACGAGAACCAGCGGCGGCGTCGGGATTTTGGTGTTCATCAAGTGCTGCGGACGTGGCATATGTGCCGACGATTGGGTAAGATGGCCTGAATTTTATCCGAATCCGGCTTGCGGCAACGATCAAGACATGAACGATGAAACAATCTACAAAACATGGATGTGCCTGATCTGCGGCCTCATTTATGATGAGCGGCTGGGTCTTCCGGAAGAGGGTATTCCGCCGGGAACGCGCTGGGAGGATGTTCCGATGAACTGGGTATGCCCGGAATGCGGCGCCCGCAAGACGGATTTTGAAATGGTGGAATTTTGAAGTCGTCGTAGTATGATGCGGCGCTAGAATAGCCCGCTGACGAGGGGGGAGGGAGTTAATTGGCTGACTTATCCAAGTTGCGCGACGTCAAGGTGATGGTCATTGACGACAGCAATACGATCCGGCGAAGCGCGGAGATATTTCTCGTGCAGGCGGGATGTCAGGTCGTGCTCGCGGAAGACGGCTTCGACGCGCTGGCGAAAATTGCCGACCATCAGCCCAAGGTAATCTTCTGCGACATCATGATGCCGCGCCTCGACGGATACCAGACCTGTGCCCTGATCAAGAAGAATGCGCGGTTCAAATCGACGCCGGTCATCATGCTGTCCTCCAAGGATGGCTTGTTCGATCGGGCACGGGGACGCATGGTCGGTTCCGATCAGTACCTGACCAAGCCTTTTTCCAAGGACAGCTTGCTGCAGACCGTCGCCATGTTTGCGACGCCGGCTGCGTCCGAAATTTCTTAGCGGTTCATGGAGCAATAATGCCCGTCAAAAATATTCTCGTTGTGGACGACTCTCCCACGGAGCGGTTTTTTTCCGTCGATCTGCTGACCAAGGCTGGTTATCAGGTGACCACCGCCGAAAATGGCGAAGAAGGGATTGCCAAGGCCAAGGCGACCAAGCCCGACCTGATCCTGATGGATGTCGTGATGCCGGGGCTCAATGGTTATCAGGCAACGCGCACCCTGACGCGCGACGAAGAAACCAAGAATATTCCAGTGATCGTCTGTACTTCGAAGGGGCAGGAAACCGACAAGATCTGGGGCCTGCGTCAAGGGGCCGCGGATTACATCGTCAAGCCGGTCATTCCGGAAGAATTACTGAAAAAAATTGCGGCTCTGCCCTGATCTGAATGGCTAAGAAAACCAGTCTTCGCGATTTTCAGGAGTACCTTGCGGGGCGCCTCCTGGGCGCCGCCCAAGGGCGTGGCGCCTCGTCCTGGCTTGGCGTTCGGGCTGGTGACGACAACTGGCTGATCGATCTGTCCGACAGCGGCGAGATCGTTCAGGCGCCAAAACTGACGGCGGTGCCGCTAACCCGGCCGTGGTTTGCCGGGATTGCCAATATACGCGGCAGTTTGCATGCGGTCGCCGATTTCTCGGTGTTCTGCGGAGGGGCGCCGACGCCGCGGAACAATAACACGCGGCTGCTGCTGGTCGGCAGCAAGCATGGCGCCAATGCCGCCTTGCTGGTGACGCGCATGCTTGGACTGAAAAATCCGGATGATTTTGCCGCCGCCGGCGCGGATCCGGCGGCGCCGGCGTGGGGCGCGGTACGCTATACGGACAGTCAGGGCGGTGTCTGGCGAAAACTCTCGGTGCGCGACTTGCTCGCTGATAACGATTTCATGAATATTGGGGTCTGATTCACTCGGACCCTGAGCGGAGGATAGACATGGCGTTTGGCTTGAAAAACCTTGGTATGGGTGGCAATGACAGAAATCAGGCACCGATGACTGTTGCGGAAGGCGTGTCGGCGGCATCGCCTGGCGGAGGCATGCCCTTGTTGCCGGCGTTTTTTGCGCAGCAGCCGGTTGTCCAGCAGATGAAGACCTTGGGCAGCATATTCGTGATTCTTCTTCTCGCGATTGTCACCATTGTTTACTTCAATAACCGTAACTCCACATATGGAACTGCGTACGTCGCGGCGTCGGGTGAGATGGAGATGCTTTCGCAGCGACTGGCCAAGGCCTCGACGCTCGCGCTGCAAGGTAACCCTGTCGCCTTTGGACAAATGAAGGAATCGCGTGAGACCTTCGGACGCTTGCTGGAACGCCTGACCTCAGGTGGCGAAGTCGAGGGCGTCGATGTCCCTGCATCCCCGACGGATGTCCGGCCCCAGGTTGAGACGCTGACCAAGGTCTGGGCTGCAACCGACAAGGATGCCTTGACCGTGATCGAACAGGAGGCAAACCTGCTCGCCTTGGGCAAGAGCGTTGCCACCATCGACAACGAAAATGCGGCAATGCTGGAACTTGCCGAGCAGGTCGCATCGCTCAAGCTGCAATCGGGTGCCGGTACCAAGGAAATTGCCGCGGCAAACCAGTTGGTGATGTTGACGCAGCGGATTGCCAAGAATGCCTCGGCACTGCTGGTTGGTGATGAAATCAACCCGGAAGTCGCGTTCCTTCTGGGCAAGGATACAAATGCCTTTCGTGACATCCTGCGGGGCTTAAGCAAGGCCGGAGACGACGCCGACACGCGCGCAAAGGTTGGTGAACTCGACGCCGCATTCAAGTCCTATCAGGCTGCCATCGGGAGTATTCTGGGCAACATGCAGCCGCTGGTTCTCTCCAAGCAGGCCGGTGCGCGCATTTTCCGCGGCAGCGAGGAACTGCTGAAGACGACGGACAATCTTGCGGTTGGCTATCAACAGGGGCTGACCGATAACGGCCGCTTCCTGGTGATGCTGATCAGCCTCGTGGTGCTGGCGGTTGGTATTCTGGCCCTGCTGGCAAAGGTCTATCTCGACGATACGCGTCGCCGCGCGGAAGATGCAGAGTTGCAGCGGCAGGGTTCGGAACTGACCAACCGTGAAAATCAGGACGCTATTCTCCAGTTGATGAACGAGCTGGGGGATCTGGCTGACGGCGATCTGACATCGACAGCCACGGTGAGCGAAAACATTACAGGCGCGATTGCTGACTCGATCAACTATACGATCGAAGAACTCCGCCTGCTGGTCGGCCGCATCAACGATGCGGCGAACCGGGTGACGGCGGCGACTGAAATTGCCCGCCAGACATCCGCCGAACTGCTGACCGCTGCCGAGAGGCAGTCGCGCGAAATTCAGGACGCGGGCCAGTCGGCGCTCGAAATGGCGCGTTCGATGAGCGAAGTTTCAGGCAATGCGACACAGTCCGCCCGGGTTGCGCGCCAGTCACTGGCTGCTGCCGAGAAGGGCACGCAGGCCGTGGAAGACTCGATCAAGGGCATGAACGAAATCCGTAATCAGATCCAGGAAACCTCGAAGCGGATCAAGCGTCTCGGTGAAAGCTCGCAGGAAATCGGTGAAATCGTCGAACTGATTTCCGACATTACCGAGCAGACTAACGTGCTGGCGCTTAACGCGGCGATTCAGGCGGCATCGGCCGGCGACGCGGGCCGCGGCTTCACGGTGGTTGCCGAGGAAGTGCAGCGACTGGCCGAACGTTCCGGCGAGGCAACGAAGCAGATTGCCGCCATTGTGAAGACCATTCAGACCGACACGCAGGATGCGGTATCAGCCATGGAACAATCGACGCAGGGTGTGGTTGAAGGAGCCAAGCTGTCCGATGCGGCAGGTCAGGCACTGGCCGAGATCGGGCAGGTGTCGCGCAACCTTTCGGACCTGATTGAAAACATCTCCACCTCGACGCAGGGTCAGGCCGACTCGGCGACCGAGGTGGCCAATCTGATGCAGGATATTCTGAGTGTTACCGAGCAGACGACCGCCGGCACGCAGCGCACCGCGCAGGCGGTTGACGAACTGAACGCCCTGGCTTCCGAACTCAAGGGTTCGGTTGCGGGCTTCAAGGTCGATTGAGCGAGATTCGCGAGAGACTATGAACGCGGCAACCGAATTTGATCTGGGACCGTTGACTTGGGTCAAGGGTGAGATCGACCTGGCCCTTACGCGTGCTGTGGAAGCGCTGGTACAGTATGAACTGAGCGGCGATGCGACACAGCTCAGGTTCTGCCGCACCCATGTCCACCAGGTCCATGGTGCCCTTTCGATAGTGGGGCTCGATGGCGTGACGCAGGTCACCGAATCCCTTGAAGCATTGCTCAGCGCGCTCGAGGAGCAGCGCCTGCAGTTCACGGCAGAGGTATCCATAACGCTGACCCAGGCCATGGCGGCGATCCGGAAATACCTGGATGATCTCCTTGCCGGAGAACCCAACCAGCCGTTGCGGCTGTTCCTTGTTTATTCGGTGTTGGCGACGGCGCGGGGCTTGAGTTCATGTAGCCCGGCCGATCTGTTCTTTCCTGATTTGTCGCTTCGTCCACCCAAGCGTTCGATTCCTGTTGCCCCGCTCTCTGCTGACCAGTTGCACACCCTTCTCAAATCGGAGCGGGGGCGTTTCCAGAAGGGCTTGCTGGCATGGCTCAAGCATACCGGCGAGCAGCATGTCGCTCTCGAAAACATGCGGACGGCACTAGACAACATCGAATCAACGCAGGACTCTCCGGCCGCCCGTTCGTTCTGGTGGGTTGCCCTGGCGTTTGTCGAATCCTTGTTCGATCGTCAGGGCGAACCGGACGCTGAATCTCGCCAACTTCTGGCCCGGATAGATACGCAGATTCGCCGTCTGCTGGAGGGGTCGCTGAACGTTGCCGAGCGCTTGATGCGCGATGTCCTGTGCGCCGTTGCCTATGCGCCGGCGAATGCCAGCATGCTGGTAGCCGAAGTTCAGTCGGTGTTCGCGTTGCACTCAATGATGCCGGAAAGTGCGATCGATCAGGAAACCAACCTGCCTCAGGAAGTCGCCTTGCGCCGTCTGCGTGACACCCTGGCGGCCACCGAAGAAGTATGGAATAAATTCTGTACCGGTAGTGCGTCGGCGCTACCGGCATTTGATCAGCATGCCCAGACCTGTGCCGAACTGACCAACGAAATCGGGCATACGGACCTCAAGCGCCTGGGTCAGAGCTTTGCCGCGCTGGCTAGCTGGCTCGCCGAAGATCCAAAGCGTCTCAATGATTCAGTGGCGATGGAGGTGGCGACCGCAATCCTCCTTCTCCAGAATGCCCAGGAAAACTTCCGGCGTCTGGGAATGGATTTTGCGCAGCAGGTCGACCTCATGGTCGCCCGCTTGTACGCATGTATTGCCGGCAAGCCGGCGGGCGGCAACGAAGATCTCCCCTTGCTCGACGAAATGACGCGTCGGGCTCAGGAGCGCCTGCTGGTCGGGCAGGTTGCCCGCGAAATTCAGAACAATCTGGCTCAGGTTGAGCAGGCGCTAGATGCATTTTTCCGTAATCCGGAAAAAGGCCACGACCTCGCGCCGCTTGACGGCCCGGTAAAGCAGATCGCCGGTGCGCTGGCCATGCTCGGGCATTTTTCCGCTGTTTCCATGTTGCAGGAATGTGGTGCGCGGATTCAGCAGTTTGCCAGTCCTGGTTATGTGCCTGTCGCGGAAGACTTTGAAGCCGTGGCTCAGCAGTTGTCCTTGCTCGGTTTCTTCATCGATTCACTGCAGCATGGCGAAGCCGACTTCGATACCTTTGCCCGCCGCCTGCATGGGGTCGAGCAGCCCGTGGCCGAGGCGGCAACCGAAGACGAAGTGTCGGCCCCGCCAAGTATTGAAGGGCGGGTCGAACAGGGCATGGAGGCAACCCAGATCTTGTTCGAAGCGTTCAGGGAGCCTCCCGACGACGACCAGATCCGCGAGAAACTGAAGGACAATCTGCAATCGCTGCAGACGGACGCCGTGCTTCTGGAAAATCTCGAATTAGGCGACACGGCCAAGGCGGCCATCGAGACGCCCGTGCCTTCTGCTGCAACGATCGAGCTTGCACATTCCAGTCACGAAGAGATTGATGCCGAATTGCTGGAAATCTTCCTCGAGGAAGCAAACGAGGTTCTGGCAACTATCGGTGACCAGTCGGCACAACTGGCTGTTGATCCGCGCAATACGGAAGCGCTGACCACACTCCGACGTTCTGCACATACGCTGAAGGGCAGCGGACGCATGGTCGGTCTCACCGATATGGGTGATGCCGCCTGGGCGCTTGAGCAGACGCTCAATATGTGGCTGCGCCAGGATATGGTGGTTACGCCGGAACTTCTGGCCCTGATCGCCGAGGCACACAATCTGTTCTCGCGCTGGGTTGAGGCCCTTGAGCAGCGTGCTGCAGACATTCCCGACCCGTCAACAATGGTCGCACTCGCGGAGGCCTTGCGCGGTGAAGAGCCGCGTTCGCTGGCGCCGGCGCCAGCCGGTGTCGTGCATAGCGTGGAGTTGCCCATTGCGGAAGCCGGAGAGTCGCCATCTGCCGTTCTCGATCTTCCGGAGAGTCCGGGGTGGGCTGGTGAACCTGAAGCCGTTCCTGCCGGCGAAGCTGGGGCTGAACTGATTGCTGAATTGCCTTTCGCGCCAATCGCCGAGCAGACGATGGAGCCGGTCCTGGAAATAGCCGAGCCGATTGCGGAACAGGCGAGCGAGATGGCGGAGATGTTCGCCGACTTTTCTGTTCCCGAAGACCATTCGGCCGGGGCGATTTCCGGGATCATCGAAAGTCCGCCAGTCGAGCCAGTCGCTCAGGTAGCGCCGACCCTCTATGACATTTTCTGCGAAGAGGCACGTGGCCACCTTGAGACCCTTGTTGCTGGCTACGGAGAACTCGAAGTAAATCCGAGCGCACCGACCTCGTTCGAGATAACGCGCGCCGCGCATACGCTGGGTGGAATTGCGGCGACTGTTGGTCTGATGCAGCTCAACCATCTGGCGATCGCTCTCGAGCACGCGCTGTTGCGCCGTGACAGTTCCGGCCGCCCGGAAAGCATCGGCGGGCTAGAAACCGTCCGTCAAGCGATCATCACCCTCGAGCAAATGTTCGCCGGGCTGGCGCGCCAGGAGGCGCCAAGCGAGCAGCTTCAGTTGATCTCTGCGCTTGAAGATGTCTTCCTGGTCGAGCCGCAAGCCAAGGTATCCGTCGTCGAGTCTCCTGCCACGGTGGCAGAGGAGTTTGCCAGCCCGATCGAGCCGGTAATCGAGCCGGTTGTCGAGGCTGCCGCACCGACTGCGGCCATGCCGGGCTCGAGGCTGCAGGATGACCTCGATGAGCAATTGCTGCCGATTTTCCTCGAAGAGGCACAGGATCAGTTGCGTGAACTGACCGTGCAACTGCGTCTGTGGCGTGGTGATCTGGCTAGTGATGCGCAACCGCATGCCATCGCTCGACTGTTGCATACCTTCAAGGGCAATGCACGCATGGCCGGGGCGATGAACCTCGGCGAGTTCACGCACTTGCTGGAATCACGTGTCGAGGACGTCTTGCGGGCGGGGGCTGCAACCCCGGCGTTTATCGATGAAATCGAGAGTGGCTGCGACACGCTTGCGCAAGTGACCGAGCGTCTGCGCAATGGCGAATCCGCAGTCATCGAACCGCCGCCTGTCGCGCCGGGTGAATCTGGTGTGGCGCCAGCCTCGGCAATTGCTGTCTCTCTGGATGCCGAGCGCGATCATCACGATGCCGACACCGGCGCCCAACGCGCATCACTGCGTGTCCGGGCCGATCTGATCGACAGACTGGTCAACGAAGCGGGCGAATTGTCCATCGCGCGGGCGCGGATCGAAGGCGAAATGCTCAGCCTCAAGGGCTCGCTGCTTGATCTGACGGAAAACGTCATTCGTTTGCGCCGTCAGTTGCGCGAAATCGAAATTCAGGCCGAAGGCCAGATTCAGGCGCGGGTCGCCCAGGCGCACGACGGTCAGGCGGATTTCGACCCACTCGAACTCGACCGCTTTACCCGCTTCCAGGAACTGACGCGTTTCATGGCCGAATCGGTCAATGACGTGGCGACGGTGCAGCAGAATCTGCTCAAGAACCTAGATGATGCCAACGCAGCCATCGTCGCGCAGGCCCGCCTAAATCGCGGCTTGCAGCAGGAACTGATGGGCGTGCGCATGATGCCGTTCGCCAGTCAGGCCGAGCGTTTGTTCCGTATCGTTCGCCAGACCGCCAAGGAACTAGGCAAACGCGCCAACTTCGACATCGTCGGTGGTCAGGTGGAACTCGACCGCTCGGTGCTCGACAAGATGATGGCGCCGCTCGAACACATGCTGCGCAATGCAGTGACCCACGGTGTCGAAACACGCGCCGAGCGTGTTGCGGCGGGCAAATCGGAAATTGGCGAAATCACGGTCGCGCTGGCTCATGAGGGCAATGAAATCATCCTCTCGATGGCCGACGATGGCCGCGGGCTTGACCGCGAACGAATTCGTGCCCGCGCCGTGGAGATGGATATGCTGGAACCCGGCATGGAGGCCGATGACGGGCTGCTATACGACCTGATCTTCCGTCCCGGGTTTTCGACGGCTGGCGAAGTCAGCCAGCTTGCCGGCCGCGGGGTGGGCATGGATGTGGTCAAGACCGAGGTCGGCGAACTGGGCGGGCGGATCGAAATCCTCTCCCAGCCCGGTCATGGAACGACCTTCCGTCTCTATCTGCCGCTGACCCTGGCGGTTACCCAGACCCTTCTGATGCGTGTCGGTTCGAATATCTATGCCGTGCCGTCGACGATGATCGAGCAGGTTCTGGAATTCAAGGAGGGGCCTCTTTCCGAGGTGCGTCAGAAGGGCGAGATCGAGTGGAAGGGTAATAGTTACCCCCTGTACTTCCTGCCACATCTTCTTGGTGATGCAGGCGCGACACCTGAAATTCAACGTCGCTACTGGATTCTGTTGCTGCGCTCGGGTTCACAGCGCGTGGCGGTACAGGTTGACGAACTCAGGGGCAATCAGGAAGTCGTGGTCAAGAATATCGGCGCCCAGCTTTCGCGGGTTGTCGGTATCGCCGGCGCCACGGTGCTTGGCGACGGCGAGGTGGTGCTGATCCTCAACCCGGTCGCGCTGGCCAGTCGCGCCACCATGGTCAGTGTCCAGAGTGCGGTTCCGGTTTCAGGCGCCCCGGTCGAGACGGCCGTCGCCGCGTTGCCAACCGTCATGGTGGTCGACGATTCGCTGACCGTGCGCAAGATCACCAGCCGCCTTCTGACGCGCGAGGGCTATCAGGTCGTGCTGGCCAAGGACGGTGTCGATGCGCTGGAGCAACTGCTCGAAGTGGTGCCCGATGTGGTGATTTCCGATATCGAAATGCCCCGTATGGACGGCTTCGACCTGGTGCGCAATATCCGTGCCGACAAGCGACTCGGCGCCTTGCCAGTGATCATGATCACCTCGCGGACTGCCGCGAAGCACCGCAACTATGCACTCGAGATCGGCGCCAGCCATTATCTCGGCAAGCCCTACGACGAAGACGAGTTGCTGTCCCTGGTCGCCGGCTACATCAAGGCCAAGCGGGCTTCTTGACAACAGCGTAACGGGCCAGGGTTTTCTCCCTGGCTCGTGCGTGGTCTACGATTGGCGTGGGGTAATCCCGGCCGATCACCACCGCCAGCGCTTCCTGCTCGCCATGGCTCATTTGCCACGGGGCGTGGATGTATTTGTTGGTGACTTTGGCCAGTTCCGGCACATAGCGGCGGATGAATTTGCCTTCCGGATCGAATTTCTCCGATTGGGTGACCGGATTGAAGATCCGGAAATACGGCTGCGCGTCGCAGCCACTGGAAGCCGCCCATTGCCAGCCGCCGTTGTTGGCAGAGAGATCGAAGTCGTTGAGGTGATCGGCGAAATACCGCTCGCCCAAGCGCCAGTCGAGGCCAAGATCCTTGGTCAGGAATGAAGCCACCACCATGCGCAACCGGTTGTGCATCCAGCCACTGTGGTTCAGTTGCCGCATCGCGGCATCGACCAGCGGGTAGCCGGTGCGTCCCGTGCACCACGCGGCGTAGACTTCGGGCCAGTACTCCCACTGGATTGCATCGTATTCAGGTTTGAAGGCATGACCTGCGACACGCGGAAAGTGGTCGAGGATCATGAAATAGAAATCGCGCCAGATCAGTTCGCCGAGCCAGGTGTCGGCCTTGCTCTCGATGGCCACGCGGACCAGTTCGCGTACGGAAATGGTCCCGAAGCGCAGATGCACCGACAGGTAGGAAACCCCCTTAACTGCAGGGAAGTCGCGCAGAGCGCCATAACGCTCAATACGCCCGGCGCGGAAATCATCCCACAAGTGTCGGGCGCCGGACATGCCGGGGAGAATGCCGAGCTCCGCCAGATCGGTTGCGGCGAAGCCGATCTCGCCGAGGCCGGGAATGCTACCAAGGCCGCTGCCGGCAAGGCGGCCGTCGCAGGGCTGGGCGACCCAGTCTGCTGCGGTCAACCGCTTCAACCAGGCATTTTTGTAGGGCGTGAATACCGAAAAAGGTCGGCCGGCCTGCGTCACTACCTCGTCGCCGTCGAAAATCGCCTGATCCTTGAAATCGTGGAAGTCAATGCCGGCTGCGGCAAGTTTTTCGGCGACCTTGGCATCCCGCTGTTTGGCGGCAGGTTCGTAATCGCGGTTGGCAAAAACCGCCACAACACCGAGTTCGCGGGCCAGCGCCGGAATTTCATCGCTTGCAGAGCCGTGGCGGACGATCAGCTCGCCGCCCCGCTGGCGCAACGCAGCGTCCAGTTCGAGCAGCGACTCGTGGATAAAATGTACCCGACGGTCGCGTTTTGCCGGCAGCGCATCAAGAATTTGCCTATCAAAAATAAAGGCGCAATAGACCGCCTTCCCCGCGGCTAGCGCCGCGCTCAGGGCGGCGTGGTCGTAATCGCGGAGGTCGCGGCGAAACCAGACGAGGGCTTTTTCTTGTGTCATGGTTGGTTTGTACCTTGCCGGAGATTAAAATTCCACCCATGAACAGCGTCAACCTGACCGACAATTTCCTGATCGCCATGCCGGCGCTGGAAGACCCGTATTTTTCCAACGCCCTCGTCTATATCTGCGAGCACAACGAGAATGGCGCGCTGGGCATCATTGTCAACCGGCCGATCGACATGAGCTTGGCTGGACTGTTCGAAAAAATCGACATTGCGCTTGACGCCGAGAATCTGGCCAACCTGCCGGTCTATTTTGGCGGCCCGGTTCAACTGGACCGCGGATTCGTGCTGCATCGCCCGGTTGGCCAGTGGCAATCGACGCTGGCCGTAAACAGCGAAGTCGGACTGACCAGTTCGCGCGACGTTCTGGCGGCGGTCGGCAAGGAGGGACTCCCAGCCGAGATCATTGTCACCCTGGGCTACGCCGGTTGGGAAGCAGGTCAGTTGGAGAACGAATTGAGCCAGAATTCGTGGCTTACCGTGCCGGCAAAGGCCAGTATCCTCTTTGAAATGCCGCCTGAAGAACGCTTGCCGGCTGCCATGCAGAATCTTGGCGTCAGCTTTACCCAGCTTTCCGACGTGGCCGGGCATGCCTGACGGCACCGTGCTGGCATTCGACTTCGGCGAAAAACGCATTGGTGTCGCCACCGGGGAAACCTTGCTCGGTAGCGCCCACCCACTGACCGTCATCCATGCCGAGTCCAACGACGACCGCTTTGCCGCCATTGGCAAGTTGGTCGCCGAATGGCGCCCGGTACAACTGGTTGTCGGTTTGCCCACCCACGCTGATGGCACGGCACATGAAATGACCCGTCTGGCGCGGAAATTTGCCGAACGACTGAAACGCCGCTTCAACCTCCCGGTTGCCTTTGCCGACGAGCGCCTGACTTCCCTCGACGCCGCGGCGCGCCTGCGTGAAACCGGCCATAGCAGCCGGACTGCAAAGCCGTTGCTCGACGCAGTAGCAGCCCAGTTGATCCTTCAAACCTGGTTCGAAAGCCCGCACCATGTCAATCCTTTCTGATTCCCTGCCTGACGCCGAGGACCAGTGCCGCCAGTTGGCCGACCTGATTCGCCCCCACCTGCATCGCCAGCCGGCGCTGATCGGGATCTTCAGCGGCGGCGCCTGGATCGCCGAGCGCCTGAAGGAATTGCTTGGACTTCCGGAAGACATTGGATTGATCGACGTTTCCTTCTATCGTGACGATTTTGCAGCCAAGGGCTTGCACCCGCAGGTCAAACCGACCGTAATCCCCTTCGATGTCGAAGGCCGTCACCTGATCCTCGTCGATGACGTGCTTTATACCGGACGCACGACACGTGCCGCGCTCAACGAGCTGTTTGATTATGGTCGTCCCGCCTCGGTGAGCATGGCCGTGCTGGCCGATCGCGGCGGGCGCGAATTGCCGATCGCGGCGACCTACTGCGTCTGGAATGTTGCCTTGGGTGAGGGACAGAGCCTGGTGCTCGGCAAGCAGGACGACGGTCAACTCGCCTGGAGGCTGGAAAATGAATAACCCGCAGTTGAACACGAATGGCGAACTGACTCATCTGATGTCCATCGAGGGGCTGCCGCAGGCCATCATTACGCAGATTCTCGATACCGCGGCCTCCTTCATGGAGGTCTCGGCGCGCGATGTGAAGAAGGTGCCCCTGTTGCGCGGCAAGAGCGTCTTCAACCTGTTCTTCGAGAACTCGACGCGCACCCGCACTACCTTCGAGATCGCCGCCAAACGTCTGTCGGCCGACGTCATCAATCTCGACATCAACAAGTCGTCGGCGAGCAAGGGCGAGACGCTGCTCGATACCATCGACAACTTGTGCGCCATGCACGCCAACCTGTTCGTCGTCCGCCATGCTTCCAGTGGCGCGCCTTACCTGATTGCCGAGCACCTGCAACGCATCGGTCGCGACGACGTACATGTCGTCAACGCCGGTGACGGTCGACATGCCCACCCGACGCAGGGCCTGCTCGACATGTACACGATCCGCCACTACAAGAAGGGCTTCACGCAACTGCGCGTGGCCATCGTTGGCGACATCCTGCACTCGCGCGTCGCCCGTTCCGACATTCATGCCCTGACCACGCTGGGCGTTCCGGAAGTCCGCGCCATCGGCCCGGAAACCTTGTTGCCCAAGCATCTCGACAAGCTCGGCGTGCATGTTTTCCACGACATGGATGAAGGGCTCAAGGACTGCGACGTCATCATCATGCTGCGTCTGCAGAACGAGCGCATGACCGGTGCGCTGCTGCCCTCGGCCGGCGAATATTTCCGCCACTACGGCCTGACGCCGCAGAAGCTGGCGCTGGCCAAGGCGGACGCCATCGTCATGCACCCGGGCCCGATGAATCGCGGCGTCGAAATCCACTCGGCGGTGGCCGATGGACCGCAGGCCGTGATCCTGCCCCAGGTCACCTTCGGCATTGCGGTGCGCATGGCCGTCATGAGCATCGTTGCGGGGAATTGATCAATGAACATCGAAATCAAGAACGGCCGTGTAATTGACCCGAAAAACGGTGTCGACCGCAACACATCGCTATTCATCGCCGATGGCAAGATTGCCGCGCTGGACGACGCGCCGGCCGGCTTTGTCGCCGAGCAGATCATCGATGCGACCGGTTGCGTCGTCTGCCCGGGCCTGATCGACCTCGGCGCCCGGCTGAACAGCATCGAGGCTGAACTGGCTGCCGCTGTTGCGGGTGGTGTGACTTCGGTGGTTGTGCCGCCCGATGCCGACCCGCCGCTCGATGAGCCCGAACTGGCCGATCGTCTGGTGCACCGGGCCAAGGAAATCGCCAAGGCCAGGGTGCTGCCGCTGGGGGCGCTGACGCTTGGTCTCAAGGGCGAACGCCTGGCCGAACTGGCTGGCCTCAAGAAAGCTGGCTGCGTTGCATTCTCGCAGGCCAATGTGCCCATGATCGACACCGAGGCGCTGCTGCGCGCCATGGAATATGCTGCTACCTTCGGTTTCGCCGTCTGGCTGCAGCCGCAGGATTACTGGCTGTCGCGCAACGGCATTGCGCATGAGGGGGAAGTGGCCAGCCGTCTTGGATTGGCGGGAATCCCGGTGGCCGCCGAATCGATTGCCATTGCCACCATCGTCCAACTTGTGCGCGAAACCGGTTGCCGGGTTCATCTGACGCGTCTGTCCTCGGCGGACGGGGTGGCGCTGGTCAAGGCGGCCAGCGATGAGGGGCTGCCCGTTACCTGCGACATCGGCGTCCATCACCTGTTGCTGACTGACAACGACATCGGCTATTTCAATCCGCATGCCCGGTTCTCTCCGCCCTTGCGCACGGAAAGTGACCGTCAGGCGCTGTCGACCGCGGCTGCCTCGGGTCTCGCCGCGATCTGCTCCGACCATACTCCAGTCGGGGCCGATGAGAAGTTGTTGCCTTTCGGAGAGGCCAAGGCGGGCGCGACCGGCCTCGAGGTCTTGTTGCCGCTGACCCTGAAGTGGGCTGAAGCGGCTGGCGTGGCGCTACCAGCGGCACTGGCCCGGATTACTTCGGCGCCGGCCGAGGTGCTCGGACTGCAAAGAGGGCAGCTTGCCGTGGGAGCGGCCGCGGACGTCTGCGTTTTCGATCCGGCTGCGATCTGGCAATTGACCCCGGAAGCCCTCAAGAGCCGGGGCAAGAATTCGCCGTGGACGGGCTACCTGCTGAATGGCAAGGTGAGAAAGACGCTGGTTGGCGGTCGCGCGGTCTATACGGGCTGAGCGAAACGGGCGATTGCTTCGGCGGTCGTTCCGCTTACTTCCAGCACCTTGCGCCGCGAAGTCTGGCCACTTTTCAGGTTGACCGCGGACTTTGGCAGGTTCAGGGCTTCGGCGACAAACCTGACCAGTGCCTCGTTGGCCTTGCCGTCGACCGGCGGCGCCGCGAGACGAATTTTAAGCGCATCGCCATGCAGACCCGCGAATTCGGTTTTCCTGGCGCCGGGCTGGATGTGCAGGGTCAGCGTGATGCGGCCATCGGCCGCCTCGCGATACCAGTCGCTCACAGGAACATCAATACCACTTGCAGCAGCAGGATGGCGATCAGCGGTGAGAGGTCGATGCCGGCAATCAGCGGAATGAAGCGCCGAATCGGATCGAGCAGCGGTCGGGTCAGTTGATGCGCCGGGGCGGCCAGTGGTGAGTAGGGGTTGATCCATGACAGCACGGCTTGCAGGATCAGCGCGCCGATCTGGATGTATGCCGCCAGACGTAGCAGGCCGCGGATGGCGAACCAGCCGATCATCAAAGTTATCGTCGCGCCGTCGGCGTCGAGCGATTGTCCGGAGATGCCGATGAGCAGTCCGGCCAGCAATAGTTGTAGCGCGTGCGCCGCGAACAGGCTGGCCCAGTCCAGGCCGCCGATCCCGGGAATGATCCGGCGCAAGGGCTTGACCGCCCAGTTGGTCAGCGCCACGACGAAGTTGCCGATCTGTCCGGCGAAGGAAACACGCAGCGCCTGCATCATGAAGCGCAGCAGGAACAACGTGCAGAAAAAACCGGCGATGGCATCGAGCAGAAAAATGACTGCCTGCATCAATTGGCTCCCAGCAGCTTGCCGAGTTCGCGGCCGCGCGCCTCGGCGGCCATGACGCCGGCGATGATGCCCTCCTTGACGCCCTGTTCGGCCATCGTGCGCAGCGCGGCCTCAGTGGTGCCACCCTTGGAGGTGACGCGCTCGCGCAGCAGTGCGGCCGGCTCACTCGATTGGGCGGCCAGTGCGGCGGCACCCTGAACGGTCTCGATGGCCAGTTGACGTCCCTGTTCCGGCGTGAAGCCGAGGTCGGCGGCGGCTTGCTGCAGTGCTTCGATGAACAGAAAAACATAGGCCGGGCCGCTTCCGGAGAGCGCGGTTACTCCATCCATCTTGCCTTCATCGGCGATCCAGACGGTACTGCCGACGGCGCTCAGCACGCGGTCGGCAGCAGCCTGTTCAGCGCTGCTGACTTCGGGCAGAGGGCAGAGACCGGTGATGCCGGCGCCGATCAGGGCAGGGGTGTTGGGCATGCAGCGGACGATCTTGCGATGGCCGCCGAGAAAGCGCGCCAGCGTGGCCAGATCGAGGCCGGCGGCAATGCTGACGACAACGGCGTTGCCCAGTTTGCCGACGAGCGGGGCGACGGCTTCCTTCATCTGTTGCGGCTTGACCGCCAGCACCAGCAGATCGCCGACGCCGGCCAGCATTTCGGCTGTTTCCAGGCAGTTGACCGCGTAAGTCTGCTTCAACTTGTCGCGCGCTTCGCCACCCGGATCGATCACGGTGATGTCAGCGGCGGCGAAGCCCTGTTTCAACATGCCGCCGATCAGCGCATTGGCCATATTGCCGCCACCGAGGAAGGTAATTTTCATGCGTGGTTTCTCTCACCAAAAATGGCCGTGCCGATGCGGACGATGGTCGCGCCTTCGGCTACGGCTGCTTCAAGATCGTGGGACATGCCCATGGACAAGGTATCGAGCGGCAAGCCGGCCGCGCGGATCGTTGCGAAAATTTCGCGTAGTCGGCGCAATGGCGCACGCTGGGCGGTGAAGTCGTCGGCTGGTTCGGGAATGGCCATCAGGCCACGCAAGTTCAGCCGGGGCAAGGCAGCGATTGCCTGGCACAGCGCCAAAGCTTCCATGGGCGCGCAACCGCTCTTGCTGGCTTCGCCGGAGACATTCACCTGGACACAGACTTGCAGTGGCGGCAGCGTGGGCGGCCGCTGTGCCGAGAGCCGTTCGGCAATCTTGAGGCGCTCGATCGAATGCACCCAGGCGAAATGTTCGGCAATCAAGCGCGTCTTGTTGCTCTGCAGCGGGCCGATGAAATGCCACTCCAGATCAAGGTCGACCGTGGCCCGCGCCTTGTCGATCGCCTCCTGCACGTAATTCTCTCCGAATGCCCTTTGTCCGGCCCGGTTCGCGGCAATTACGCACTCGACAGGCCATGTCTTGCTGACTGCCAGAAGACTTATTTCTCCGGGCAAACGACCCGCATCGATAGCTGCTTTGGCGATACGTGAGCGGACTGCTTGCAGGTTGGAGGCGATTGCGCTCATAATTGTTTGGAATTCTTTCTGTTTTCAGTATACACGCGCCCTAAGGACGATTCGTATGGACATCACAGAACTGTTGGCCTTTGGAGTCAAGAACAAGGCATCAGACCTTCACCTCTCGGCAGGCCTGCCTCCGATGATCCGTGTTCACGGCGACGTGCGCCGGATCAACCTGCCGGCGATGGAGCACAAGGACGTGCACGGCATGGTGTATGACATCATGAGCGACACCCAGCGCAAGATTTATGAAGAGACGCTGGAGTGTGACTTCTCCTTCGAAATTCCAAATCTGGCGCGTTTCCGGGTCAATGCCTTCAACCAGAATCGTGGCGCGGGAGCGGTTTTCCGGACCATTCCCTCGAAGATACTGACGCTGGAAGATCTCAACTGTCCGAAGATATTCAAGGATATTTCCGAGTACCCGCGCGGCATCGTACTAGTCACCGGACCGACCGGTTCCGGCAAGTCGACGACGCTGGCGGCGATGGTCAATCACGTCAACGAAAACGAATATGCCCACATCCTGACGGTCGAAGACCCGATCGAATTCGTGCATGAGGCCAAGAAGTGCCTGATCAACCAACGCGAAGTCGGTCCGCACACGCTGTCCTTCGCCAACGCATTGCGCTCGGCGCTGCGCGAGGATCCGGACGTCATCCTGGTCGGTGAAATGCGCGACCTCGAAACCATCCGCCTGGCGCTGACTGCAGCCGAAACCGGCCACTTGGTGTTCGCCACGCTGCACACCTCGTCGGCGGCCAAGACCATCGACCGGATCGTGGACGTCTTCCCGGCGGCGGAAAAGGAAATGGTCCGCTCGATGCTCTCCGAATCGCTGCGCGCTGTCATTTCGCAGACGCTGCTCAAGACCAAGGATGGCAACGGCCGTGTCGCAGCGCACGAAATCATGATCGGCACTCCGGCGATCCGCAACCTGATCCGCGAAAACAAGGTGGCACAGATGTATTCGGCGATCCAGACCGGCCAGAATTTCGGGATGCAGACACTGGATCAGAATCTGCTCGAACTGGTGCGGCGCAATGTGGTGTCGAATGCCGAAGCCAGGTCACGGGCGACCAACAAGGACAACTTCCCCGGCTGAGCCGGCTGAATATCAGGGAGAAAGGGAAAGTTATGGAACGCGATCAGGCAATGAAATTCATGCACGACCTCCTGCGCCTGATGGTGCAGAAGAAGGGCTCCGACTTGTTCATCACGGCCAATTTTCCGCCGGCGATCAAGGTAGACGGCAAGATCATGCCGGTCTCCAACCAGATACTGACGCCGTCACACACAGCCGAACTTGCCCGCTCGATCATGAACGACCGGCAGGCCGCGGAATTCGAAGCAACCAAGGAATGCAACTTTGCCATTTCGCCGGCCGGCATCGGTCGCTTCCGGGTCAATACCTTCGTTCAGCAGGGACGTATCGGTGTCGTTTGCCGGACGATCAACCAGACCATCCCGACGCTTGACGAGCTTGGCCTGCCGCCGGTGCTCAAGGATGTTGCAATGACCAAGCGCGGACTGGTGATCTTCGTCGGCGGTACCGGTACCGGCAAGACGACCTCGCTGGCGGCGCTGGTCGATTACCGCAACGAGAACACTTATGGCCACATCATCACCATCGAGGATCCGATCGAATTCGTCCACGAGCACAAGAACTGTATCGTCACGCAGCGTGAGGTCGGGGTCGATACCGATGACTGGAAGCCGGCGCTGAAGAATACGCTGCGCCAGGCGCCGGATGTCATCATGATGGGTGAGATCCGCGACCGCGAAACGATGGATTACGCTATCGCATTTGCCGAAACCGGCCATCTCTGTCTCGCGACATTACACGCCAACAGCTCCAATCAGGCCATCGACCGCATCATCAACTTCTTCCCGGAAGAGCGTCGCCATCAGCTTTTGATGGATCTCTCGCTTAACCTGCGCGGCATGATCTCGCAGCGCCTGCTGCCCAAGAAGGATGGCAAGGGTCGTCTGGCAGCGATCGAGGTCATGCTCAACTCGCCCTACATCTCCGACCTGATCTTCAAGGGCGAGGTGGGCGAAATCAAGGAAGCCATGAAGAAGTCCCGCGAGCTTGGAATGCAGACCTTCGACCAGGCGCTGTTCGATCTCTACGATGACGGCAAGATCAGCTACGAAGACGCGCTGCGCAATGCCGACTCGCTGAATGACCTGCGCCTCAATATTAAGCTGCACGGCAAGGACTCGAAGGACCGCGACCTGACCACAGGTATCGGCCATCTGGATATCGTTTGACCGGCACTATCCCGGACTGGCTCCGGGTCGGCTTGAGTTAGAATTGCCCCAATAAGTTATTGCGCCCCGGACCTCCGGGGCGCTTCTTTTGTGTCACCGGCTTTGCAGGTGACGGTGCTGGTTCCAGCAGTTGTTTCTATGGTATCCCTTGCGGATTGCTACCCATGTCCGGCCTCAATCCCCAGCAACGCGAAGCGATCCGCTACCTCGATGGCCCCCTGCTGGTGCTCGCCGGCGCCGGCTCAGGCAAGACGCGGGTAATCACGCAGAAAATTGCCTATCTGGTCCAGGACTGCGGGTTTCAGCCACGCAACGTGGCGGCGATCACCTTCACCAACAAGGCGGCGAAGGAGATGCAGGAGCGGGTCGGCAAGCTCCTGTCACGGTCGACCGCCGAAGAACTGCAAATTTCAACCTTCCATTCGCTCGGCGTCCGCATCCTGCGCGAAGAGGCCAAGGTGTTGGGCTACAAGCCGCGCTTCTCGATTTTCGATTCGGCCGATTGCGCCGGCATCATCGGTGACGTCGCCGGGACCGTCGACAAAGGCGCCTTGCGCCGCCTGCAAGCTATCATCTCCAACTGGAAAAATGCCTTGGTGACGCCGGAAGCGGCCCGCCATCTGGCCGCCAACGAACACGAAGTGCTCGCTGCTCATGCCTACCTGTCCTACGAGGCGACGCTGAAGGCTTATCAGGCGGTCGATTTCGACGACCTGATCGGCCTGCCGGTGGTCCTCTTCCAGCAGCATCCGGAGATCGCCGAAAAGTGGCAGAACCGCCTGCGTTGCCTGCTGGTCGATGAATACCAGGATACCAACGCCGGCCAGTATCAACTGCTCAAGCTGCTGACCGGCGTCCGTGCCCAGTTCACAGTGGTGGGTGACGACGATCAGGCGATCTATGGCTGGCGCGGCGCCGACATCGACAACCTGAAGAAGCTGCCGGCCGAATTCCCGGCGCTCAAGGTCATCAAACTTGAGCAAAATTACCGGTCGACCGCAAGAATCCTCAAGGCCGCCAATAACGTTATCTCGCACAACGAGAAGCTGTTCGACAAGAAGTTGTGGTCCGAACTCGGTCATGGCGATCCGATTACCGTCACCGCCTGCAAGGACAACGAAGCCGAGGCGGAAGGCGTGGTCATGAAATTGCAGGCGCACCGCTTCGAGCAGCGCGGCAAGTTCAGGGATTACGCCATCCTCTATCGCTCGAACCATCAGGCGCGTGGCTTCGAGCAGCATTTGCGCAACCACAAGATTCCCTACCTGCTCTCCGGTGGCCAGTCCTTCTTCGACAAGGCGGAAATTAAGGACATCACTTCCTATCTGCGCCTGCTGACCAACGAGGACGACGATCCGGCCTTCATCCGTGCTGCGACCACGCCGAAGCGCGGTATCGGCGCTGCTACGCTGCAGGTGCTCGGCCAGTATGCCGGTGAACGCCACGTTTCGCTGTTCCACGCAGCCTTTGAGGAAGGTTTCGCACTCCGCGTGCAGCCGCGTCAGCTCGAACCTTTGCTCGAATTCTGCAACTTCATCGACCGTATCCAGCACCGGGCCTCGCGCGAGCCGGCGCAGCAGGTGCTGCCCGACCTGCTGAAAGCCATCGATTACGAAACCTTCCTTTACGATCACGAGGAAGAGCGCACCGCACAGACGCGTTGGGCCAATGTCTGCGAATTCGCCAACTGGCTGAACGGCAAGGGCGAGGAAGAGGGCAAGACGCTCATCGACCTGACCCAGAGCATTGCGCTGATCAATCTGCTCGACAAGCAGAACACCGACGAGACTGACGCCGTGCAGCTCTCGACGCTACATGCGGCCAAGGGACTGGAATACAAGCATGTGTTTCTGGTTGGCATCGAAGAGGGAATCCTGCCGCACCGCGAATCGCTCGACCCGGCGAAAATAGAAGAAGAACGCCGGCTGATGTATGTCGGCATCACCCGCGCCCAGCGTTCGCTGCACCTTTCCTACTGCGAACGGCGCAAGCAGGCGCGCGAGTTCATGCCCAGCGAGCCCTCGCGCTTCATTGCCGAAATGGGCACTGAAGATATCCGTTTCTCCGGCGGCAAGCTGGCCGCCGAGCCGGACAAGGCGGAAGGCAGTGCCCGGCTCGATGCGCTGAAGGCCATGCTGGCCGGCAACAAGCGCTAACCGCTTGGTCACACCGCGTTACAGCGAGTTACTCTCCTCATGACATCCGGGCGGTCGGCGCCCGCGTTATTCGGCACAAGGCAGCGCAATCCTGCAAAGCCGGTTCAAGTCCCGAATTACCGTGTAAGGAGAATCACAATGACCAAACAACTTATTGCCCTCGTAATTGCCGCTGCTTTTGGTATCGCCCACGCCGCTGACGTCAAGCCGGCAGCAGAAGTCAAACCCGCCGCCGCGCCGACTGCCGCTGTGGTCAAGAGCGAAGCGCCAAAGGCTGAAGTGAAGGCGCCTGAAGCCAAACCTGCTGTTGCTGCCCCGGAAATGAAGGCAGAGGCCAAGCATGCCAAGCATGCCAAGCATGCCAAGAAGGTGAAACATGCTCAGCCGAAGACGCCCGAAGTTCCCGCTGCAGATGCAGTGATGACGGCGCCCGCCAAGGCTGCCGATCCGGTCAAGAAATAAACTCCCTGCAGTTACTCGGGTACGGCCCTCCAAAAGCCGGCCTGAGTTGGGCGGCCACGAGGCGCCCATTTTTATGTCACCGGCCCTGCAGGTGAGGGTATCTGTTGTGGATCGTCGACAAAAAAGGGAGGCCGCGGCCTCCCTTGTTCCACATCTTGTGCTGATTTATTTGGCCAAGCCCACCAGATGGTCGACCGCGCCCTTGATTTCGGCGTCGGACAGATCAGCCGCGCCACCCTTTGGCGGCATCGCGCCCTTGCCGGCAATGGCGTTCTTGTAGAGGGTGGCGTTGCCTTGAGCGATGCGCGGCGCCCAAGCGGCCTTGTCGCCTGCCTTGGGGGCGCCGGCGACACCGGTATTGTGGCAGGCGCCGCAAACCGAGTTGAAAACGGTTGCGCCATCCTTCGGGCCGGCGGCAGCAACCGGGACTGCCTTGGCCAGTTCGAACTTGGCAACCGGCTGGATGCGGCTTTCGGCCTGGTCGGAGCTGCTGGCATCGGCAGCGGATTTGTCGCCCTTCATGGAAAACGGGACGACAACCGCAATCAGAACAACAGTCACAATGATGGTTGTGACCATGATGCCTTTGGAAGAATATTGCTCGGCCATGCTGATTACCTCGATCCGCAAAAAATATAAGTGTGCAATTATAAAACGGCTTATGCCCAAACCGGAAGGTGGGTTAGCGGCATCCGAATGGCCTGAGGCCACGCCTGGGGGAAGGGGCGCCGCCACCAGCGTGCCCAGTGACATAAAAAAACCCCGCCGGAGGGCGGGGTAGGAAGTTCTCGAAAGGGGGAGTTTCGAGAGGAGGGGTTCAACGTACGAGTGCAGTGTAGGCATTGCCCGAACCGGTGTCTGTCGTCCTTTCGTAGCTTTCTGTAACCGGATGTGGCAGTGCACATGCTGCACTGCGGAATGACAGCGACTGACAAAAGCGTGATGATGCTCCGACGTGTCTAGAAGATGGGGCACCTACCTTTTTGGCGACACCCGAACAATCATGGAGGAAACACCATGCAAAAGTCGCTTCACATCGATCCGGCGAAATGTACCGGATGCCTGCAGTGCGAGATGGCCTGTTCCTACGAGCACACCGGGACCATCAATCCGTCTAAGTCCCGCATCAAGGTCTTCAACTTCGAACACGAAGGCCGCAAGGTGCCTTACACCTGTACGCAATGTGCCGATGCCTGGTGCATGAACGCCTGCCCGGTGGATGCCATCGTGATCGATGCCGCCACCGGCGCCAAGGTGGTCAGGGAAGCGACCTGCGTCGGCTGCAAGGTGTGTACCATCGCCTGTCCGTTCGGTACGATCAATTACATGGCCGATGTCGGCAAGGTACAGAAGTGCGACCTGTGCGGCGGTGATCCGAAATGTGTCACTGCTTGCCCGACCGCCGCCATTACCTATGTCGATGCCGACTGGACTGGTCTGGATCGCATGCGCGCCTGGGCCGCCAAGGCCAATACCGCTGCAGTTGCTGCCTGAGGAGGAGAGATCATGGGATGGAACAAGAAAGTCCTGCGCGTGAACCTCACCGCCGGCACCTGCACACCTGAACCGCTGAACATGGAATGGGCCAACGACTATCTCGGCTCGCGTGGGTTGGCATCGAAATATCTGGTTGAGGAAATCGACCCCAAGGTCGATCCACTGTCGCCCGACAACAAGATGATCATGTCCACCGGTCCGCTGACCGGCACCATGGCATCGACCGGCGGCCGCTACACCGTGGTCACCAAGAGTCCGCTGACCGGTGCCATCGCCTGCTCCAATTCGGGCGGCTACTTCGGCGCCGAAATGAAGTTCGCCGGCTGGGACATGGTCATCTTCGAAGGCAAGTCGCCGAAGCCGGTCTATCTCTACCTCGAGAACGACAAGGCCGAGCTGCGCGATGCCGCACACCTGTGGGGCAAGACCTGTTGGGAAACCGAGGAAACCATCAAGGCCACGCACCAGGATCCGCTGATCCGCATTTCATCGATCGGCGGGGCCGGCGAGAACGGGGTGCTCTACGCCGCCATCGTCAATGACCTGCACCGCGCGGCCGGCCGCTCCGGCGTCGGTACGGTGATGGGCTCGAAGAACCTCAAGGCAGTGGCGATTCGTGGTACTCAAGGCGTTTCCGGAATCAAGGATTTCCCGGCCTTTCTGGCCGCCGCAAACGCCGGCAAGAAAGTCCTGGCCGACAATGCGGTGACCGGCCAGGGTCTGCCCAAGTACGGCACGCAAGTGCTGATGAACGTGATCAATGAAATGGGCGCCTTGCCAACGCGTAATCACCGCGACGTCCAGTTCGAGGAGGCAGGCAGGATCTCCGGCGAAGCCATGCACGAGAAACGCCAGAGCGATGGCAAGACCCATCTGGTCACCAATGCCGCCTGTTTCGGCTGCACCATCGCCTGTGGCCGAATTTCGCGAATTGACGAAACGCATTTCAGCGTCAAGAACAGCCCGAAATACTGGGGTGCCAATGGCGGCCTCGAGTACGAGGCCGCTTGGGCGCTTGGCGCGGCCAACGGCGTCGGCGATCTGGAGGCGCTGCAGTACGCCAACCTGCTGTGCAACGAGCACGGGATGGACCCGATTTCCTTCGGCGCCACGGTCGGTGCGGCGATGGAACTCTACGATCTGGGCATCCTGAGCAAGGAGCAGATCGGCCTCGATGCCCGGTTCGGTTCTGCCGAGGCGTTATGCAAGCTGGTCGAGATGACGGCCCATGGCGAAGGATTCGGCAAGGAACTCGGCATGGGCAGCGGCCGGATGTGCGCCAAGTACGGGCGGCCTGACCTGTCGATGAGCGTCAAGAATCAGGAGTTCCCGGCCTACGACTCGCGCGGCATCCAGGGCATGGGTCTGGCCTACGCCACCTCCAACCGTGGTGCCTGCCACCTGCGCGGCTATACCGTCGCCTCGGAAGTGCTTGGCATTCCGGTCAAGACCGATCCGTTGACCACCGACGGCAAGGCGGACCTGGTCAAGGCCTTCCAGGACGCCACCGGCGTCTTCGACGCCGCCGGTATCTGCATCTTCACCAGCTTCGCGTGGACGCTGGCCGATGTGCAGCCGCAGATTCAGGCGGCCTGCGAAGGCGACTGGTCGATGGACAAGTTGAATCTGGTCGGCGAGCGCATCTGGAACATGGAGCGCCAGTTCAACCTCGCTGCCGGGCTGACCGCCAAGGACGACGACCTGCCGCCGCGCCTGAAGACCGAACCGGCCAAGACCGGTCCGGCCAAGGGGCTGGTCAATGGCCTCGACAAGATGAAGCCGGAGTACTACAAGGTGCGCGGCTGGACGCCGGAAGGCGTGCCGGAGAAAGCGACGCTCGAACGTCTGGGCTTGTAGGTCCGGCGTGCGTACTGGCGGGGTTGCGCCTGGCGCAGCCCCGCTTTTCTTTCCCAACCGGAGAGGACAAGCATGAAGCACATCATTCTCGGCAACGGCCCGGCCGGTGTCGTGGCTGCGGAGACCCTGCGCCGTGCCGCCCCGGTCGACGAAATCCTGCTCGTCGGCAGCGAGGATGCGCCGCCCTATTCGCGGATGGCTATCCCCTACCTGCTGCAAGGTAATATCGACGAGCGCGGAACCTATCTGCGCAAAACGGACGACCACTTTGCCAAACTCCGCATCGAGCAGCGCCGCGGACGGGCAGTTGCGGTCAACAGCGAAAAACAGACGATTTTGTTCGATGACGGTCAATTCGAGCCTTATGACCGCTTACTGATAGCAACCGGCTCGCATCCGGTGCGCCCGCCAATTCCCGGCATCGACCTGCCGCAGGTGCAGACCTGCTGGACGTTGGATGACGCGCGAGCGATCGCCGCCCATGCCAAGCCCGGTGCGCGGGTGCTGCAACTGGGGGCGGGTTTCATCGGCTGCATTATCATGGAAGCGCTGGTCAAACGCGGGGTGCAACTGACTGTCGTCGAGATGGGCGATCGCATGGTGCCGCGCATGATGACGCCGGAAGCAGGCAGCATGATCAAGCGCTGGGTCGAGAAACTGGGCGTGCGCGTGGTGACCAAGGCGGGCGTCGAGCGCATCGAAAATGGTCAAAACTGCCCGTTGACCGTAACACTAACGACTGGTGACCAGCTTGCTTGCGATCTGCTGATCGTCGCCGCCGGCGTGGCGCCCAATGTCGCCTTCCTCGAAGGCACCGATGTCCATGTCGCCAAGGGGGTTCTGGTCGACGAGACGATGCAGACGTCTGTTCCCGGCATTTATGCCGCGGGTGACGTGGCGGAAGCGCCCGACCTGTTCTCCGGGCGCCATCTGGTGGCTGCCATCCAGCCGAATGCCGCCGATCAGGCGCGCATCGCGGCGCTCAACATGGCCGGGCAACCAGCCCGGATGAATGGTGTGCTGGCCATCAACGTGCTCGATTCGATGGGGATGATCTCGTCATCCTTCGGCGAGTGGCAAGGTGTCACCGGCGGCGAGGGGGTCGAGCGAGCCGACGAGGCCAGTGGCCGGTACATCAGCCTGCAGTTCGATGGCGATGTTCTGGTCGGCGCGACGGCGATCGGTCTTACCGGACATGTCGGCGTACTGCGCGGCCTGATCCAGTCCAGGACACGACTTGGTCACTGGAAAGAAAAGTTGCTGGAAACCCCGACGCGCTTTGTCGAAGCGTTCATTGCCTGTCAGCGGCCCAATAGCTGAGCCTGATGCGGGTAACGGTCAAGCTCTACGCCACGCTCGGCGACTATCTGCCGGCTGGCAGCAAGAGCAATCGGGTGGACGTCGAGACAGCGGAAAATGCGTCGGTCAGCGCGGTTCTGGCGCCTTTCGCGCTACCTCCCCGGTTGACCCATCTGGTGCTGGTCAATGGCGTTTTCGTGCCGCCTGAGGAACGGGCGACCAGCCTGCTCAAGGAAGGCGATACGCTGGCCGTCTGGCCGCCGATTGCCGGTGGCTGAGGGACAGTTTCCCTGGAGCCGCAGCCGCGTGCGGTTGATGAGCAGTACGCCGGGCGAATTCCGGCGTGCCATGTTCACGGCATTCGGTGACGCGGTGAGCGAGGATGGTACCGGGCTGCTGGTCGCGGAAAACGATGTTCGTCTGCATTTCGCCTTGCGCAGCGAAAACCCGCAGCGGATCGGTGCGCTGCAACTATGCACCCTGCGTGTCGATATCACGGTTCGCCAGGGCGACGAACAGGCAGCGTCCGCATTGCTCGACCGGATTGACCGGGCGACGCAGCGCGGCGGGGGTTAGCCCGTGGCGGACTGATTGTCGATGTAGGCAGCGATGTCGACGCGGTCGATCTGCTCAGGCTTCATGTACTGCTCGGCATACTCGCGATAGACCCCGGAGCGCAGGAAGAGATCGAACAGTTCGGGGTCGATGTGGTGGTCCTTTTTCATGAAGGACATGATCCTGATCGCTTCCGAGAGCGTCTTGCCCTTCTTGTAGGGCCGGTCGATCGCAGTCAGGGCCTCGAAAATGTCGGCGATCGCCATCATGCGCGCGACCGGGCTCATCTCGTCGCGAGTCAGCCGGCGCGGGTAGCCGGTGCCGTCCATCTTCTCGTGGTGGCCGGCGGCGATTTCCGGGACGTTGCGCAGGTGCTTGGGGAAAGGCAGCTGGGTGAGCATGATCAGCGTCTGCACGATGTGCTCGTTGATCTTGTAGCGCTCCTCTTCCGACAGCGTGCCGCGGGCGACACCGAGGTTGTAGCGCTCGCCCTTGTTGTAAAGCACCTCAGGCACCGGCATGCGGAATCCCCATTTGTTGTCGGGCGGCATCCGGTCGCGCGCCTGGCGCTCGAAAACATGCTCCGGCTTGTCGGCCAGCAACGCTTCCTGAACCGGTAGCGCGGGTGCCGGTGTGCGTGCCTTGCGCGCCTTTTCCTCGTGCGAAATGCCGATACGGTCGTCGAGGGTACGCGTCCACGTCCGGGCGGCGATGGCTTGCAGCCGGTCGAGTTTTTCCGGGGCCATGAATTCTCCGCCTTCGTTGCATTCGGCGATGAAGGCGAAGTTGTCGTCGAGCCCGGCCAGCGTTTCCGACAGCCGGGTACGTGCCGCCGCTTCCGGTTCGCCGGCGGCAATCGCCTTGAGGCAGGCGATCTCGGCATCGCGCTTCAAGACCTCGAAGCGCATGCGCACTTCGTGGATACGGTCGTAGAGCGTTTCCAGCTTGGTCGCCTTGTCGACCACGTATTCCGGCGTCGTTACCTTGCCGCAGTCGTGTAGCCAGGCGGCGACGTGCACCGCTTCCCATTCCTCGTCGCCGAGCTGGAAATCCTTGTACGGGCCGCTGGTTTCGGCACAGGCGGCGCGCGCCAGCATCTTGGTCAGTTCCGGCACGCGGGCGCAGTGGCCGCCGGTGTACGGGCTCTTGGCGTCGATGGCGCTGGCGATCAGCTGGATGAAGGCGGCGAAGAGCAGCTTCTGGGCCTTGATCAGCTCCTTGCTTTCCAGCGAAACCGCGACCGATCCGGAGAGCGCCTCGACGAAGCTGAGGCGGGCCGCGTCGGTGTCGCTGCGGCACAGCAGCAGCATGGCGCCGACCAGCTGGTGCTGGCGGTTGAGCAGTGGCACGGCGATGGCATGGCTGGCCGGGCAGGCCGCCAGCGCCTGCTCGAGGCCGAGGGCACGTATGTCGTCGGCGGCGAGCGGCGCGGCACGCGGGGTGCCGGCGGCGAGGGCGGCGCCGAGCAGCGGGCCGGCGGCCAGAGGGTCGATCGCCGGCGCGGCGACCGGCAGGGCGCTGCCGTCTATCTGGAGTGCTGCGGCCGGCAGTAGTTGCTCGTTGTCGGTCAGGTACAGCACGCCGGCCTCGGCGCCGGCCGCCGGCAGCGTTTCGCCGAGCAGGCGCGGCAACAGGCGGTCGAAGTCGTTTTCGGCGGCGACTGCCATGTTGATGTCGAGAAAGCGGCGGATCGTCCGCTTCATGCTGTCCATGGTCACCGTCAGGTCATTGACTTCGAGCACCAGCGAGTCGACCTTGATCGGCTGCGAGAACTCGAAGCGGCGAATCGCTTCCGCCTCGTGCGCCAACTGGCGCAAGGGTCCGGAAATGCCGCGCGCCAGCGACCAGGTGATGGGGATCGCCAGCAGGATGACGAGGGCCATGACGATCAGCGAATGCCGCATCAGCGCATGGGCGGCGGCCATCAGTTCGCGATCGGGAATCGCGGTGATCAGGAACAGTGGGCGCGTGCCTTCGAGCTTGACCGGGCGGATGGCCGCATGCCAATCCTCGCCGGCCACCGTCAGTGACAATTCGCGCGCGGCCGAGCCGTCCATGTCCTGCAGAATCGGCAGCAGTTGGGCGAGAACTGGGGAGCCCAGTTCGCTGATATTGGCCAGAACCGGCTTGCCATCGGGGGTTTCGGGTAGCCGAACGGATTTCCCTGCATCCTCGTAGGCGAGCGTTTGCCCGGCCTGGTTGGCCAGTACCACCTCGGTGCCGGGGGTCACCTTCTGTCTGGCCAGTGACTGGTCGAGGGTTTCGAGATTGATGTCGGCGCCGACTACGGCTTCGGACCTGGCGGCGCGGTTGGCGATGGTCGTGCCGACCCGCTGCGTGGTGAAGAACAGGTAGGGCGGCGTCTTGATCTGCCCGCCGGCCGTCAGGGCGGCCTTGTACCAGTCGCGGGTGCGCGGATCGAAGGCGGTCGCGTAGTCGGGGCGCTCATCACTGCGCAGCGTGGCGAGCCTGGCGTCCAGGTAGATGAAGCGGCCGCGTGGAGTTTCGCCTGCTTGGTCAATGCTCTGGACGATGAAGGCGGTCCCCTCGGGGGCTTTGAAGAATTTCCGCCCGCTTTCGCTGCGGATGCGGCGGACCATGAAGAAATCCCCGTTGCCATAGCCGACGTAGATCGACGTCAGCGCCTCGGAATTGTTCAGCGCCTCACGCATGAAGCCGAGATTCGCCAGCCGCTCGTCGAGCGACTTCGCCTGCGTGATGCCGTCGAAACTCAACAGCCGGGTCGCCATCTCGGCCGGACCGATGATATTGGTGAATTCGCTCAGGGTTTCGCGGCTGATGCGGGCGCTCAAGTCGCTGGCCGTCGTTTCGAGGATGTTGTGGCTGATCTTGTAGCCGAGGCCGCCGATGACGCCGCCAACGATCAGGATCAGGGTCAGGAACAGCGTCGAGATGTGAACATGGAGCGGGAAGCGGCGTTTCATGGCGACGATCTCAGTCGGACGGGATGGCTCATGTTACGCGGAACGGCCGGCGGTATAAACTTTGGCATCGCATCCGGGAGAAGATTTCAGCATGCGCCAGACCATCAGCTTCATCACCCTCGGCGTCGCAGACCTGAGCAGAAGCCGGGCCTTCTACGCGGCGCTCGGCTGGCGGGAGTCTGCCGCCAGCCAGCCGGAAATCGCCTTCTTCAATGCCGGTACCGTGGTCTTAGGATTGTTCCAGCGCGCCGCACTGGCTGAGGATGCGAACGTGTCAGCGATGGGTAGCGGCTTTCCGGGCTTCACGCTGGCGCACAACGTCGCGTCGAAGGCGGATGCCGACAACCTCTTGGCCGAGGCGGTGGCGGCTGGCGCCCGGCTGGTGCAGCCGGCCGGCAAGGTGGCCTGGGGCGGCTATCGCGGCTACTTTGGCGACCCCGACGGCTTTCTCTGGGAGGTCTGCTGGAACCCATTCTTCCCGCTGGACGAACAGGGGCATGTCCGCCTGCCGGCGTGAGCGGGCGGCTTACTTGCCCGGTATTGTCTCGAAGCGGCCCAGTTCCTCGCGTGTGTTGATGTTCTCGAAGGCCTCGGCTTCGTCGTCGAAGGCGACTTCGACCGCTTTCAGCGTCGCGTACCAGTTCTCGAATTTGCGGCCGCCACCGGCGAGGAATTCGCTCAGGTGCGGCAGCACGGTACGCTTGCACAGGCAGAAAACCGGGTGCGGCTGGTCGAAGGTGCGGGCGACGGCAAGATCGGCAGCATTCGCGGTCAACGCCGAAAAGAGGCGGGAAATCAGGTCGCCCGGCAGGAACGGCGAGTCGCATGGGACGGTGGCGACCAGCGGATGCGTGGCCGCCGACAGGGCGGCGTGCAGGCCGGCCAGCGGGCCGGCGAAATCCGGGATCCGGTCGGGCACGACGCGGTGGCCGAAGGCGGCGTAGCGTTCGCCATTCTGGTTGGCGTTGATCAGCAGTTCGTCGACCTGCGGGACGAGGCGCTCGATGACCCACGCAACCATCGGCCGCCCGCGCAGTTCCTGCAGGCCCTTGTCGATGCCGCCCATGCGTCGCCCGAGTCCGCCAGCCAGAACGACGCCCGTAATCTTTTCGCTCATCGCGTGAAGCGCTCCGCGGCTATAAACAAGAAGCAGCGGTCATCTTAACCCGGCCAGCGATCTCCGGTCTGCCCCACAGCCAAATGCCGTCCCCGGTGGTATCCTCACAGCGCCCGGTGGGTGACTGCCGGGCGCTGTTACGTCCGAGTCCATGACCCAAACGCTTCTGGATGCGCTCAGCCTGCTGGGCAGCTTCGATCATCGCCTGCTCGACATTGTCGCGCTCTCGCTGCGCGTGAGCCTGACGGCGCTCGTCATCGGCGCGCTGCTCGGCCTGCCGCTCGGCGCCGGGCTGGCGGTGGCGGGTTTTCGCGGGCGCGGCGCCCTGATCGTCGCACTGAACGCACTGATGGGCCTGCCTTCCGTGGTGGTCGGCGTGCTGGTCTATCTGGCGCTGTCGCGCAGCGGGCCGCTCGGCAGCTACGGCCTGCTCTTCTCGCCGGCGGCGATGATCGTCGCCCAGAGCGTGCTGGTCGTGCCGCTGATCGCCGCCGTTACCCGGCAGATCGTCGAGGACGCTTGGCGCGACTACGCGCCGGAACTCTCGCTGATCGGCATCAGCCGCTTGCAGGCGGTGGCGCTGTTGCTGGCCGACTGCCGGTTTTCCCTGAGCGTCGCGATGCTCGCCGGGCTGGGGCGGGCGATGTCCGAGGTCGGCGCGGTGATGATCGTCGGCGGCAACATCGACGGCTACACGCGGGTGATGACGACGGCCATCGCGCTGGAAACCAGCAAGGGCGACCTTGCCTTGTCGATTGCCTTGGGCCTCGTCCTGATGGCGCTCATTCTCGGCCTCAACATCGCCGTGCATTTCATACGCGGCTGGGCGCTGCGGAGGTATGGCTGATGTTTCCGCTACGCATCGCTGCCCTGCGTTTCGCTCCGGAAGGCCGGGTGGTGCTCGACGAACTGGATCTCGTTCTGCCCGGCGAAGGAATCAGCGTCATTCTCGGTCCCAACGGTACTGGCAAGACCGTGCTGCTCAGGCTGCTCGCCGGCCTGCTGCCAGCGCATGGCGGGTCCATCGTCTGGGGCGATGCGCCGCAGCCGGCCGGCCGGCTGGCGATGGTCTTCCAGCAGCCGATGCTCTTGCGCATGTCGGTCTTCGCCAATGTCGAATTCGCACTGCGCCCGCAAGCGATGAATTCCGCCGAACGCCGCGCGCGGACGACCGAGGTGCTGGAGCGCGTCGGTCTGGCGTATCGGGCGCGGGATTCAGCCCGCCTGCTTTCCGGTGGCGAGCGCCAGCGCCTGGCGCTCGCCCGCGCCTGGGCGATGCGCCCGCGCCTGCTGTTGCTCGACGAACCGACCGCCAGCCTCGACCCCAGCGCCACCGAGGCGGTCGAGCGCATCATCCGCGAAATCCGCACCGAAGGCGCCAAGGTGCTGATGACGACGCATAATCTCGGGCAGGCCACCCGGCTCGCCGACGACATCGTTTTTCTGGCGGAGGGCCGCGTGCAGGAGCACGAACCGGCGCAACGCTTTTTCGCCCACCCGCAATCGCCGGCGGCGCGGGCTTTCATGCAAGGAGAACTGCCATGGCGCATAGCTTTCGATCATTGATGCTTGTCCTCGGCCTGCTGGCCGGCCCGGTCCACGCCGAGGAAACGCTGGTCGTCGCGTCGACCACCTCGACCGAGCAGTCCGGCCTGTTCGGCTGGATTTTGCCCAAGTTCGAGCAGTCGACCGGGATCAAGGTCCGCGTCGTCGCCGTCGGCACCGGCCAGGCGCTGGACATCGGCCGCCGCGGCGATGCGGACGTGCTGTTCGTCCATGACCGCGCCGCCGAGGACAAGTTCGTTGCCGAAGGCTACGGCAGCTACCGCCAGGATGTGATGTACAACGATTTTGTCTTCATCGGTCCGAAAGACGATTCGGCGAAAATCCGCAATGCCGGCAGCGCGCTGAATGCCTTGAAGGCGATCGCCGCCAGCGGCCAGCCGTTCATCTCGCGCGGCGACAAGAGTGGCACCCATGCCGCCGAGCTGCGCCTGTGGAAGGAAGCCGGCATCGATCCGAAGACGTTTGCCGGCTACAAGGAAACTGGCAGCGGCATGGGTCCGACGCTGAACATGGCCGCCGCGATCAACGGCTACACGTTGTCCGACCGCGCCACCTGGGGCGCCTTCAAGAATCGCCGCGAGCTCGACCTCGTGCTGGCCGGCGACCCGGTGCTGTTCAACCCCTACGGCGTGATTCCGGTGAACCCGGCGCGCCATCCGCATGTCAAAAAAGAAGCCGCCGAGCGTTTTGCCCAGTGGCTGGTCTCGCCGGCCGGCCAGGAAGCGATTGCCAGCTTCCGAGCCGACGGCCAACAGGTCTTCTTCCCCAACGCCAAGAAATGATGCCATGACCGATACCTCTTCCTGTGCCTCGAACGCTTCCGACAGTAGCGCCCTGTCGGCCGCCGAAGCGCGCGACCGCATGGTGGCCGAAGTCGTGCCGATCAGCGGCCGCGAGTTCCTGCCGGTGCGCAGCGCGCTGGGGCGCATCCTGGCCGCCGACATCGTCGCCCCGCATGACGTGCCGGCGCATGACAATTCGGCGATGGATGGTTACGCGGTGCACTTCGACAGCCTGTCCACGGCGGGCGAAACACGGTTGAACGTGGTCGGCACCGCCTTCGCCGGAAATTCTTTTTCCGGCTCGGTCGGCAAGGGGCAGGCGGTGCGCATCATGACCGGCGCCGTGCTGCCGGCGGGGGCGGATACCGTGGTGGTGCAGGAAGTGACCCGCGTCGAGGAAGGGGCGGTAATCATTCCCGCCGGCCAGCGGCAGGGCCAGAACACCCGGCGCGCCGGCGAGGATCTGGCACGGGGCGCCGTGGCATTGTCGGCCGGCAAGCGGGTCGGCCCGGCCGAACTGGGGCTGATCGCCTCGCTCGGCGTCGCCGAGGTCGAGGTCAGGCGGCGCCTGCGCGTCGCCTTCTTCTCGACCGGCGACGAACTGGCGTCGATCGGCAAGCCCCTGGCGCCGGGCGAGGTGTACGACAGCAACCGCTACACGCTGCACGGTCTGCTCACCCGGCTCGGTGCCGACATCATCGACATGGGCGTCGTTCCCGACCAGCCGGCGGCGCTCGAAGCGGCGCTCGGCGAAGCGGCGCAGGTGGCCGACGCGATCATTACCACCGGCGGCGTGTCGGTCGGCGAGGCTGATTTTGTCAGGGAAATCCTCGCCAAGCTGGGTGAGGTCAGTTTCTGGAAGCTCAACATCAAGCCCGGCCGCCCGATGGCCTTCGGCAAGGTCGGCAATGCCTGGCTGTTCGGCTTGCCCGGCAATCCGGTGGCGGTGATGGTCAGTTACACCCAGTTCGCCCTCGATGCGCTGCTTCGCCTCTCGGGTCTCGACCCGTTGCCGGCGCGGCCGCTGCTGACCGTGATGGCCGCCAATGCCATCAAAAAGCAACCCGGCCGCCGCGAATACCTGCGTGCCACGGTTGCTGCGGTCGACGGCCGCTGGCAGGTCAAAACCACCGGCAATCAGGGATCGGGGGTGCTGCGCTCGATGTCGGAGGCGAACTGTTTCGTGGTCTTGCCGGAAGAGTGCGCCGGCGTGCAGGCCGGCGACAGCGTCCAGGTACAGTTGTTCGACGGTTTGTAGCGCTCAGTCGGTGACTTCGACCTGGCCGCTGACGGTCGTCGTCACTAGGCTTTCGCCCGCTTCCATCGGCATCGGCGGCGCCGCTTCGGCTGCCATGGTGCGGCTGGCGCGCATGATCGGCATTGGCGGCATCTGGCCGCTCTGCTGGATGCTCAGGTGGCGAATCTTGTAAGGCTTGCCGAGCACCTCGGCGACCACCGCGGCACGCTGGCGAAAGGCGGCGATGGCATCGCGCGTCGCTTCGTCTTCCACCTTCCGGCGTGTCTCGGGCGTCGGCAACTGGCTGACGCTACCTACCGCCAGCCGCATCTGCTGCAACTGGCCGAGCAGTTCGGAAACCGCCGCCGTATCGCGCGACTCGAGGACCAGCTCCGAATGGATGCGCCAGCTGTCGATCTTCTGGTTCTGGCCATAGACCGGGAAGGTGCTCTGGTGGCCGCTCTTGACCGAGATGCCCGGTCTCGCCTTGATCGTCTTCAGCGCTTCCGCGATGTCCTGATTGACGCGGCGCGCCAGTTCGGCCGGGTTGCTGCCGCTGGCCTCGGCAAAAACCGTGGCGCGCACCATGTCGTTGGCCGCCGGGCGGCTCGCCTCGGCCGTCAGGTCGATGGTGGTGGCGGCGGCTTGGGCGGTCGTGCACAGCAGCATGCCGGTCAGCAGTGCGAGGAAGGTCTGGCGCATGATTTTCAGGTCTCGCCGGTGTGGCCTTGCAGTTCGCCGACGATGCGTTCGCAATGGGCGATGTGGCGCATCGCCACGGTATTGACCGACCAGTAGCCGATGCCGGCGGCGACGACTTGCCCGGCAATCGGTACCAGGCGCGCGGCTTCCATGGTCGTCAGGCGCAGACCGACCACGCGAACGATGCGCCCGATCAGCAGCGGCGTCGTCAGCCGTGCGGCGAGCGTGCCGCCGGCGCTGGCGAGCAGGCGATAGACCAGCGCCTGGCGCTGGCTGGAGAGCATGCTGATCTGTTCCTCGCTGAGGCCGAAATGCTCGTTGATGCGGTTGATCAGCCGGGTCATCAAGGCCAGGTCGGTCGCCAGATCGATTCCCGGAATCGGGATCAGGGAAGTCGCCGCCGCGAGCGCCGCCCGACGGCGAGCCATGGCGCGGCACTCCTTGCGCAGTGACTCGATCGGGCTGTTTTCAGGCGCCTCGGTCCATTCAAGGTTGGCGGTGGCGGTCATTTTGCTCGGCGCTGCGCTCAGGAATTGCCGGACTGACCGGCGCGCACCTTCCCGTAGATGACCAGCAGCAGGATGGCGACGATGACCGAGGCGATGAAGCCGGCACCCTCGCCGGCCTTGTACCAGCCGAAGAACTGGCCGATGATGCCGGCGAGAAAGGAGCCGCCAATACCAAGGAGGATAGTGGCGATGAAGCCCATGTTGTCCTTGCCCGGATGCAGAAGCTTGGCGATGACGCCGATCACGAAACCCAGAACGATGGTCCAGACGATACCCATGATGAAACTCCCTCCTCGATAAGACAGCGGACAACCAAACCCCGGACAATATTATCCGGAGATTAAGTAACTTTGTTCGATAATTCTTGAGTTGCTGTGTATCTGCCGCTCCGCCGACCTATGGCGTGCTGCCGAACAAGCGCCTGTGGCGCAGGCTGCCCGGTGCATGGGACAGCAGAGTCGAGATCACCAGGATGGCCCAGAAAACCGGCAGCGCGCCGGGCGGGTAAAGTGCCATGACGGCGACTAGTCCCAGTTTGACCAGCACGCCGAACCCGGCGATCTCACGCACATGCGCTGGATTGGCCCAGGCATCACCGGCGAACATGCCGAGTCCGGAAAAAAAAGTCAGCCAGGCGCCGTTCGTCACCTCGCCGGCACCGAGCAGCGCCGAGCCGAGCAGGACGATGCCGGCCAGGTGGGCGGTGCGCAGGCTCAGGTTGAGCCAGCGGCGGCTGGGGAAGTCGCGGACATTGTCGCGCTGGCGGGACATGAGGGGTTTGCCGAGTGGTAAGATCGCCCATTATGTCCGAACTCGAAACCCTTGCCGAACATCTCGGCCGTGAACTGCTTAATCGTGGGGAATGGCTGGCGACTGCCGAATCCTGTACCGGTGGCTGGGTCGCCCAGAGCGTAACGGCGATCGCCGGCAGTTCGGCCTGGTTCGATCGCGGCTTCGTCACCTACTCGAACGCCGCCAAGGTCGAGATGCTTGGGGTTCCGGAAACTACGCTGGAACGTCACGGCGCCGTTTCCGAAGCGACCGCGCGGGCGATGGCGCAGGGCGCGCTGGCGCACAGCCGCGCCGACTGGGCGGTAGCCATCACCGGCATCGCCGGGCCGACTGGCGGCACGCCGGAAAAGCCGGTGGGCATGGTCTGCTTTGCCTGGGCGCAGCGCGATGGCGGCTGCGAAGCGTTGACCTGCCACTTTGCCGGCACCCGCGCCGAAGTGCGCGAACAGGCAGCGCGCCTGGCCCTGAGCGGCGCGCTCAAGCGGGCGATGGCAGCGACCTTGATGGCCTGAGTGGAAGGTCGCGGTCGACGGCTGAATATGGGTGGTTTTCGGTTTCGACCAGTGGCACTCAGGGGGCAGAAGTCGGCCAGATGCGGCTAAAGCCGCTCCGATCAATCGATCTGATCGAACGGCAGGAAACTCAACAGATATCGGCCGCGCGCCCCAGTAGCAGGTCGGCTCGCTCCTCGGCCTCTGCGGTCGCTGGCAGTCCGCACCGCCTACATCCGCAAGGGATTCGTCACCGAGACGCTTTCAACGGGCTAGTCACCCGTCAACTTCTTGATCACCTTGTCAGTAATATCCAATCTATTACTGACGACGACAGCCTCATGCAAAATCATATCCAAATGCTCGGATTCGGCAATTTGGATAATTGCTTTATTGGCCTTCTCAAGAAGGGCTGATGTTTCCTCGTTTTGCCAAATTTTGATGTCTTCCTGAAACGCTTGCTGCCTACGCTGAAACTTGACCGTGATCTCAGTCAGTTCTGCTTCCTGTACTCGCCGCTGGCTATCGGAAAGGGACAACCCCTTTTCCGATAGAACTGCTTGACGCGACTTGATGTCATCCGCAGTTAGTTGAAGTTCCTGCCTGCGCCCTTCAAATTTCTGCTCCATTTTTCTGCTCGCCTTGATGGCGGCTGGCGCTTCCCGGATAACGCGGTCTATATTGACGTAACCAATCTTCAATTCTTCGGCGTTGGCCTTTAGAAAACTGGGAACCATGATTAGGCAGGAAAGTAGCGCAAGCTTTAATCCTCTCAGCATGAAGCACCTCGGTGTTAGAAATTGAAAATATGGCAAAAACTATATGTCATCATTCTGACGACGATAGTGCGAGCTAAACCGATGAGTATTATCCGTTACAGAAAATCAGTCCAGAACCGTTTGGCCTCGGAGGCGCCGATGGTGACTACTGCCGCCAAGGGTGTCAATGGCTGAATGACCGCAAGGGGTTTCGGCCGCTCGGCAAGTTTCCATTCGTCATCAGGCGGTACCCGGCCAAAACCAGACGTAGCGGCCCCGAAAAAACAAGCTGTGCGAACGGCTGCCACTCATCAGATACCGGACGCTTGGCCCTGTTGGACGTCAGACCATTGATAGACCTTCGCGGTGACTCGCGAATACACTGAATCCCTTACGTGCCCCTGTTTCAGGATTTGTTTTACATTGTTCTTCCTCTTGTTTCGCCGATCGTACGACGACTACTTTGGAAGACGAAACTCGGGGGGCTCAGTCCGCTCAAGGAGACGAAATCGCCGCGCTCGGTGTCGAGCGCGACACCGCTGAGCGCGAGCACGCGCAGCGCCCCCATCTTGTAGGAGAAGTGCGCGTCGCGCACCTGGTAGAGGGATCGATCCGACGCGCTCATCGCGACCCGCCTTGGGCAGCCGTGGTTTCGGTGATTGATACGCGCATTATCCAGCGTTCCTCGTCCAGCATGCGTCGCAGCCGCGGATAGTCGATCTTCGCGTTGTGGCGCCGATCCATGGGGAATCGGCGAATCGCCACGACTTGGTCGGCCCCGGCCCACGCCATTTCGCGGCCGATCGTCGCCAGCATCTCCTCATCACTGGGGCCACGGGGCTCGACGACGAGCAGCACGCTATCCCGGTGGCGGATCAGGGACGCGCGCGATAGCGCGGCGTTGTCCGACAGCGCGGCGTCCACCGCCAAAGGATAGCGGCGTCCGTGGCTGTCCTCGATGCGTGCAGCACAGCGCCCCTCCAGCCACAGCCGGCCGCTGGCATCCAGCCATCCGGCATCGCCGGTGCGGTGCCAGGTGTCCGGTCCGACGCGGATCTTGTGCTCAAGATCGCCCTCGCCGCCGAGGTAGCTCGCGACGACATGGGCACCTCTGACCACAATCTCGCCGAATTCTTGGGGCCCGGCTCTCGCGGCATCGAACTGCGCCAGCGTCCAAGGACCGCACGTCTCTCCGAAGCGATCACGCAGGATGCGCATCTGCACTTCAGGCGCCGGCCGACCCGCGAGCAGGCCCTTGCCGAGATGCATGGCAGCGCGCTCCTCGGCGCCGAATTCGTCGCTTGCAAGTACCGCCATTGGCTCTGCTTCACTCGCTCCGTAGAGCGCATGGACGCGCGCGTTGGGCGCGACCGCTTCCAATTTGTCGAGCACGCGCGGGAATACCGGCGCGCCGCCAGCAAAGACGCGACGCAGGCTGCCGAAGCGGGCGCCACGCGCCAGCGCTTCATCTGCCAGCCGCTCGAGCAGCGCAGGCGAGGCGACGATGCCAACCGGCGACAACGCGTCGATCTGGCGCGCGAGCCGCGTTGGATCGATTGCGCCCGGACGGGTCAGGTCAGCATCAGGAATCAAGCTGCCCACGCCGGCCCCCAGATTGGCAAACACGACGATAGGCAGCATGGCGACGTCCAGATCGCCGGAAAGCAGCCCGAGGTGCGCGGAGAGGATGCGATGCGTCTCAGCGAGCACGCTATGCGATCGCAGGACGCCTTTCGGTCTTCCGGTACTGCCGCTGGTGAAAGTGAGGATGGCCGGCGCATCGGTGGCCGTTGCTTCAAGATGTCCGCAGGGGGCGAGCACCCTGGCCGCGCGCAGCGGCATGGCGCCCGGAAAGAACGCGCCGGCGACGAAGACCTTCGGAACGCGCCTCAGTTCGGGCATCAGCAACCGCGCGGCGCAGGCGGTTGGAGTTCCGATAAAGCCGCGCACACGCAGGGACGACAGGGCACGGTCAAGCGTATCGCGCAGGGCGGCAGGTTCCGCGAAGACTGGAACCATTCCGAGTCGGAGCAGGGCGGCCATGATGGCGTAGAGTTGCGGCGACATCGGAACCAGCACCACGACCGCATCTCCAGGCTGCAATCCCTCCTGCAACAGGAGTGCGGCGACCTGCCGCGAGTGGTGATCGAGTTCGCCGAAGTAGAGGGTCCTCTCGCGTCCCGCCCGGCCCGAGACTATGGCCACCTGCGTGGCGTGCCGCCTTACGCTCTCCTGGAAGATTTCGATGACGTTCACAGCTTGCGCGCGAAGAGGGTGTAGCGACGGAAGTCCCGTCCGCTCGGGTGAGCGAGCCGGCCGGACGGGTTGTCAGCGTGGATCAGCGCGTAGATGGCGCTCTGGAATCCTAGCGTGCGCGCCGCCTGAAGGGTGCAATCGAAAATCCACTTACCGATGCCCCGCCGGTTCATGCACTTGGCTACTCCGATGGTCTTGAACACCAGGGTATCAACCGGGAGGCCTCGCCTTGTCTGCATGACGTCGGGAACGGCGAACCCGAATCCGACCGCTCGCCCTTCATGCTCGGCGATCAGGACGAGTTCCGGCAACAACACAGGCAGAAGCGCCATGTACATTGCGCGGAACTCCTCCTCGGTGATCGGCGTGTAAAGGAAGTTATCGGCAAAGGCGTCGGTCGCTAGAGACCACAGCGTTGTCAGCTCGCTATCGATACGCGCGAGATCGATCGGCCGGACGGTAAAGCCGTACTTGCGCAGGCGCAAGGCGACGGCGTCTGCCGTGCGCATCGTGCCGAGATCTGCGCACCGCGCCGAGTAGTAGTGTGCGAGCCCGCGAAAGTCCGCGCGCTCGAAATGTCCAGGCCAATCGTCGGGATTATCTGGCTCGAGAAAGAAGGTCGGCTCAGTGCCGCGCTCGGTGAGAAGCCGGTAGCGGCGCCACGTGCTTCCGTCCATCGGTCCGACGGCGAGGGTGCAGCCGTTATCCGCCAGGAGCGCGCAGGCCGCGTCGAGTATGCGGGATGCCGCGACACCGTCGACCACCGCAAAGTGCCCGATCAGACCGACGCGCTCGTCACCGTAGTTCGGCGCCGTGCGCCACCACAGCGAGGCACGGCCGACCGGCGTACCGGCCTCCTCGTCGAGCAGCAGCGCGTCCGGTGCATGACGGCACACCGTTTCCGGGTCAAGCTCTCCCAGTCCCGACAGTGTGCAGAAGCGCCGCAGGTCGTCGCCGGAGGGGGAAACAGTGCGCATCGCTCAGAGAAGATTCATGGGATTGAGAACGTCGGCGAGGGGCAACCCGCGCAGCACGCCGTAATGGATGCCGAGCGCTATCGACGAGGTTGTGGCGACGACAACCGATTGCCGGATCCACCGCCGCGCGTCGACCGGGAATTCCCCGAGCCAGGGCTGCACGCGGTAAAAGATCGCCGTGGCCGCGTACACGGCGAGCAGCCCGGCCGCCAGATCAAGCAACACAGCCCAGGTGAAGCCGTCCATGACCAGGACCGACGGCAAGACCACTAGCATGCCCTTTGCGGTGTTCGTCGAGACCGCGCTGCGCCAGGCAACACCGGGGTCCGCGAACTTGTGGCTGGCCAGCGCGATGATGGCGAGATTTGCGCCGAAGCATGCGGCGAACGGAAAGAACAACGCTCTTGCCCCGATCTCGCGATAGACGAGCAGCCAGAAGAAAGCACCGGCAACCTGCGCGAGCACGACGGGGAATCGGAATCGGTGGACCTTGGGCGTCTTCGCGGTCACCGCGGCGTAGATAAGCAGCAGGATGAGCGGAGGCACCACCCAGCGCCAGCCGCCAACCGCCCAGACGACGTAGCCCCATAGCGTTGCGCCGAACAGCGCATCGTCGCCCAGCGCCGTTTGCCTGTGCCAGAAGCGCATCAGCAGGCCGAGGCTCAGGACGAACGTCAGGTGTACGGCGAGTTGTGCCGCATCCATCTCCAGCAGCGACTTGAGCAGCATGTAGCCCCAGATGGGAATGATCAGGTTATCGAGTCCCCATGAGGTCGCCGCCTCGGCCATCATCACCAGGAGGCTGACGTCGACGCCGATCAGCAGGCTAGCCAGCCGGGTTGTATGGCCCCACATCAGCACCGGCACATGGACGCAGAAGAACGCGGTGAGAAAGAACGCGAGCACGCCCTCGTAGCTCTTGCGGTCACCGCTCATCTTGAGCCGCAGCTTGCCGTAATGCTCGCCGACCAAGGCGGCGAAGGTGTCGGCCAAGGCGAGGATCAGCAGCGGAACGCTGTAGAGCAGCTTGTCGTGCCCGGTCAGCCAGAAAAGCAGGACCATGCTGGCGATGTAGCACAGCTCCCCGACCGTCTGGCGCTGCACCCCGAAGATCACCTGGCCGATGCCACTGCGCAATTGCGGCACGATGCGCAGCGCGACGAGGGCTCCCGTGACGACGACGCCGAGCAACAGCACCGGTGCGAAATCGTCGAACAGCCAAGGCAGGGCAAGTCCGATGATGCCACCGCTGATGTGGAACAGCTTGCGGACAAGCTCGGGGCTGGCCTGTGTCCTGATCTGGAACAGGCGCAGGCCGCCGTAGGCGACTGAGGTCACCACCAGTAGGAGAAGAACCTTCAGTGCGTCAATGACACTCATTGCTCATCGCCTGCTGATGTCATGGACATGGAATGCGCGGTAGAAGAAAGTCATCGCCTGGCCATGCAAAACCCTGTCCAGTTCCTCGTGTGCGTCCAGGTTGGAGGCCAGTCGCTGCGGCCTCGTGCGCGGCACCTGCATATTCCAGTAGGCTACGCGCCCACCCGGTCTGCCGCAGCGGACGATAGCGTCGAATAACTGTTCGCAAGCCTGCTCGGACGAATACTCGAAGATGTCGGACAGATTGAAGCGATCAATGCTGCGCTCGGCCGCGCGGGCAAGGACCGCTTCGACCGATGCAACTTCGACGCGCAGCCGGTCAGCGCTGGCGCGGATGGCCTCGAAGTTCTCTTCTCGCCAAGCGTGCGGGAGGGCAGAGACGAAGCGACCATATGCCACCCACTGCAGGTAGGGATTGCGCGACGGGTCAAGGTCGGCGAGCGCCTGCTCGGTACGGGCGAAGATCGGCGCTGCGACATCTCCTTCAACGTAGTAGAAGAAACTCGGGTCCCGGCCAAGTCGCCCCATGACGAAGCGCGAAAAGAACAGCCGAAGCAGCGCGCGCCAGCGCCAGTTGTCCCAGCGCTCGATGTAGAAGCGGCGGCGCTCGGGGGGCGAGCGTGGCTCGAACAGATCATCCACGCGGCGCCGTGAATGGATGAGCGGCAGGATCCATTCACGGAACAGTGCCAAGTAGCGCTCGAACTTTCCGGCGGATACCAGACCGCACTCGAGTACCCCTTGGTTCGCATCCCAGTAGGCGCGCGAGGAGGGGGAGAGCAGAACGCGGACGCGCGTATAGAGCTCCTGCTGCCGGGTGCTCGCACGGAGGCCGACGAGTTCCAGAAGTTCCCCGTAAGACAACTCGCGAAAACCGGCTGCCTTGATCTCGAGACAGGCGACCTGGGCCGGCGAGAGATCCACGGCGACGACTTCGGAGGGTTTTTGGGCAAGCATCGACAGTGTGTTCTCGCCGCCTGAACCGACCGAGAAACAGACATCGCCGGGACGGATGTCGAGTGCCTTGAGCAGAACATCCGCGTCCTCCCAGCACTGCGCATAGCGGATGATGGAAAAGTCCGCCCGTGCTGCGATTTCGCTTGCCTTGTCACACTTTTGCATCGGATCTCGCTTCCGCCGGTCGGGCCAATTTCGCGACCAATCCACTTGCCCCGTCCATTTCCACCCAGTCGCCGTCGTTGAGCCAAGCGGTGACTCCCGCGAGTGACACAATAGTAGGCAACCCCAGTTCGCGCGCCACTATTGCCGAGTGCGAGAGCAGGCTGCCACGCTCGACGAGCAGCCCCGATGCGGCGGGGAAGATCATGATCCAGCCAGGATCGGTACGCTCCGCGACGATGATTTCGCCGTGTCGGACGACCGCGCTTCGCGGATCGCGCACCACGCGTACCGGTCCGCGCACGATGCCGGGGCAGCATCCAAGCCCTTGTAACGACTCGCCGGCCGGCGGCACGCTGGCGTGCTCGGCTGCGAAGGTGTGCCCCAGATAGACAATGCCATGGGTCTCGAACCGGTCGGCCGGCGCGGGCAGAGCACGCCAGCGCGCAAACTCCGCCTTGCGCAGGGCGATCAACCCCTTGAGATCAGTCGTCGTGACGCGCCCCTCCACGAAGCCGAGCGCCTCGTCGAGTTCAAGGTAGAAGATGTCGCGCGGCGAGTCGACGCAGTCGATCGCCGCGAAACGCTTGCCGATTTCTAGCAGGATCTGGCGAGCGCGCCCGAAGACACGCGTGCGCTCGAAGCGCAAGTTCTCGCGCGCCTGAACGCACTCACGAGTCTTGCGCAGCACCCAGGCAAAGACCATACGCCGCAATAAATTGTGACCAAGGGTGCGGCGAACATGTAACTCGGCCTGCTCGCGTACCTTCGTATCAGCGCGCTCCTTTTCGCGCGCATCGTGCTCGGCCAGGCAACGCGCGTAGTGGCCGACGGCACGCAGGAGCGGGGTAGGGTCATCGTGCAGCGTCATGCTTTCGAGCTTGAGCTCCTCCATGCAACGGTCGCCGAACTTGGCGAGATAGCTCTGCAGTTCGCGCTCTAGGTCTGGGTGCCGGCGCACGGCGGCGCGCAGGGACGGAAGCGTTCCCTCGCATAGCGCATGCATGAATTGCGCATCCGCGACCACCAGACGTGCCATCGCTTGCACGCGCCGCGCGGGCTCCTCGCTAACCATGCCTCGGTCGGCGCACAGGAGATCGTTCGCCAGAGTTCCTTTCCGGTCGCCTGCCCACGCCGCGGCCAACCGCCGCAGCAGTCCGTGGAAGATCATGGTCGCGAAGTCGTTAACGATCGGCGCATCCCAGTGCGTCAGGATCCGGCTCTCGAGACTGCGGTAATAGGCGACCAGCTCGTCACTGCGCTTCCCGGAAAAGTCAGGCCGCTCCGTGCCGAGCGCGTCCTGAAGGCGCTGGTAGAAGCGCTCCATGCGTCTCGGTAGCGTGAAGATACTTACGGCAAGCGAGACGAGCGAGCGCGTGGCGCGCAGGGCATCCCAAAGCCACGCTTCGCTATTCCTGGCGGCCTGCGCCTCGGCGGCCTGTTCAGGAAGTGTCTCCCGCACGCCCATCATCTGTTCCATAAAGCGGCGATTTAGCCGATAGCCTGGCAGCAACGCCACCAGCCGGTACCAGTTGTAGAGGTTGTAATACACACGCCCACGCACTAGCCCGAGCATGCAACAGAACATGTCGGAATTTGCCTCGATCGTATCGTCCGGGATGCGCAGCAGCCGGCAAAACTCGCGATAGACGTTTTCATATGCGCGCCGCGCGAATGAAAAGGTGAGAGGCGTTGTCATGCCGCTGTAGCTCTCGATGATGTTTGCGTTCTCCCAAAGCGCGCTCCGCGCGTCCGGATCGGGCCGCTCGGCGAGGGCGGTAATGGGGCGGCTCTGAAGCAGGAAGAATTCTGTGCCGCGCAGGGTCCACTCGATGTCCTGCGGCCGACCAAAGTGGGCTTCGGCTTGGCGCGCGAGACGAGCAACCTCGCGCACCTGCTCATCAGCTAGCGCGGGTGCCGCGGTGCGCTCAGGCAGTACCGGAACCGTTCGGATACCATCGGGCGCCGCCGCGTCGGCGAGATGCATGACGCTCTTCGACTCGACGCTGCGTTCAACGATCTTGCCGCCGAGATCCACCCGCCATGTGTCGGCTACTGCTTCGCCCGAGACGAGCGCACTGCCCAGTCCCGGCACCGCACCCACGACCGAGATCGCCCGCCGCCCTGACACGGGGTCGGCGCTGAAGGCGACGCCGGAAACGTCGCCGCCAATCATGCGTTGAACGATGACCGCTGGAGCCTCGGTCAACGGGCCCAGCCCGGCTTCGCGCCGATAGCAGCTCAGCCGCTCGCTGAAGCCCGAAGCCCATACACTGGCGATCTTCGCCGGCACTTCGGCTCGCGCGACAAAAAGGGCGCTATCGAGTTGCCCGGCAAAGGATCGCCCGGAGCTGTCCTCCTCAAGGGCGGAGGAGCGTACCGCAAAGTAGTCCTCCGTAGGTGCGAGCCGCGCCAGCGCGTGTGCGACCTCGGCGGCCACGTCATCCGCGAGCTCCATGCTCGATGCGCGACGCTGCATTTCGCGCGTGTCGAGTCCAGTCAGAACGTCCGGAGCAATGCTTGCATCGAAGGCGGACGGCAACACGACGAACCACGCCGGGATCGGCAGGCCGGACTGATCCATGTCCGCCAACGCGCGGGCTTTTCCGCCCACCGGGCTGGCAGGTCCGACCTCGTCTGGAAAGAGCGTGTGTTTCACCCGTTAATGTCCGCAAGCAGCGCCCGCCAGGCGCCGGCGCCGAGGGCGAGGTAGATCACCACCAGCCAGATGCCCGATATCGCGAAAAACATCCTTCCGCGCCCGGCCCGTGGGTCGTTGAGGAAGGTGCCGCCGACCCCGGCCGCCAGGAAAACCACCGCGGCCGCCACGCCGGCCGTGAGCGGCAGTGCGTCGACGTGGCGCGCGGCGAGCGTGGCGAACATGCCCGACCCCGCCATTGCTCCAAGCCAAGCGAGAACCGCGCGCTGCCTTCCCCAGACCGCACTGTACGTTTCGACACCTTCCTCCTCATCCGAAGGTGAGCGGATCTTGCGCCCGATCTCGAAGACGCAGAACCCGAAATAGCTCGTTCCCGCGAGCCACAGCAGCGGCGCGCTCAATGTTACAAGGCCGGCGCATGTCGCAACATACGCAACGATCAGCGGGAGCACCAACATGTGCGAGGCCATGTAGCTCGCGGGGTGCGCCCTGAGCCACCTGCGGGCAAAGAACTCCACCGCCATCAGTCCGAAATAGGCCCACACTGCAGCTAGCGCGGCAAGTGTGCGCATGCCGAGAAGTGCCGAACTGGCGGTCTGCACAGCCGCCGAGATGATCCATAGCCCGCCAAGGCCGCGTAGCGTCACTATGCCGCGCGGCACAGGCCGGTAGGGTCTGAATCGCTGGTCCTCCTCGAAGTCCTTGAACTCGTCGGCGATGCGCAGTTGAAGGAAGAACAAAAGCGTGACAATAAAGGCTACCGTCAGGGAAATGGCCGGTGGGGAAGCGCGCTGACCCAGCACCACCCAAACATAAATGAAGCTCGACGACGAAAAAACTGCGACAACCGCAGCGTGCAAGGCAAGCGGAAAGCGCTCTCGGAAGTACAACCGCCAGCGTCCACTGAAACTTGAGGGGCCGGGGACACCGTCCACATCGCTGCGCATGTTCTATTGTTCCTCCGGCACCGGGCTGTCCGGCTGCGGCCGTGATTTGTGGTTCCCCCGGCAATGTCACCGCCGGCTCGCTTCCTCAACACCTAGCTACCTGCTTGAGACCGGGTGGCCGATACATGCGATCATGAATGTCGGTCTGGAGCAGGACTGAGATTCCAACTGCATCATAAAACATATAGGCAGCCCGATCAAAGGCTGCCAATCGCCAAGACGCTTGAGGGGATCCCTGAAGAACTACTCGAATCGTGCTTGTCTCATTGTCGGCTGGGCCTTAAGGTCGTCCTCGCCGGTAATGGCGTCGAGCAGCTTCCAGAGATGCGGTGCACGGTTGGACATCAGGCGAGGGCGCGATGTCGACCCACTCCAATAGGTAAGCATGACTTCTTTGTTGAGTTAATGCCTGCAAAGGGAGCGCGAGCGGTTATCCGATGGTATTGAGATTCAATGGCCGGAAAGGGCACATATGAGCCACCCATATTCACCACGACCGACGCTGCCAGTTATCCCGGCAGTGGCTCGAAGAGGGCGGCGAGGTCGTCGGTGCCGAACTTGAGTTCGACACCGCGATCCTCCGAAAGAATGCCGGCGGCCAGTTCGGCCTTGCGCTCTTGGAGGGCGAGGATTTTTTCCTCGATGCTGCCGCTGACGATCAGCTTATAGACGAAAACCGGCTTGTCCTGCCCGAGGCGGTGGGCGCGGTCGGTGGCCTGGTTCTCGACCGCCGGGTTCCACCACGGGTCGTAGTGGATGACGGTGTCGGCGGCGGTCAGGTTGAGGCCGACGCCGCCGGCCTTCAGGCTGATCAGGAAAATCGGCACCGCGCCGGCCTGGAAGCGGCGGACCGGCACTTCGCGATCGGTGGTCGAACCGGTGAGCAGCGCGTAGTCGAGACCGATGGCGGTGAGTTCGTCCTCGATCAGCGCCAGCATGCTGGTGAATTGCGAGAAGACGAGGATGCGCCGGCCTTCATCGACCAGTTCCGGCAGCATCGCCATCAGTAGATCGAGCTTCGCACGTTCCTTGACCTTGCGCGCCGAATTGGCCTTGACCAAGCGCGGGTCGCAGCAGACCTGACGCAACTTCAGGAGCGCATCGAGGATGACGATCTGGCTGCGGCTGAAACCGCGGCTGGCGATTTCGTCGCGCACCTTGACGTCCATCGCCGCGCGCACCGTTTCGTAGAGGTCGCGTTGCGCACCTTCGAGTTCGACGCTGCGCACGATGATGGTTTTGGGCGGCAGTTCCTGCGCGACGTCTTCCTTCTTGCGGCGCAGGATGAAGGGGCGGATGCGGCGGGCAAGCAGGTCGCGACGCTGGCTGTCGTTCTGTTTCTCGATCGGCGTCCGCCAATGTTTGGCAAATTGCCGGGCGCCACCGAGAAAGCCGGGCAGCAGGAAATCGAACTGGCTCCATAGTTCGCCGAGGTGGTTTTCCAGTGGCGTGCCGGTCAGGCACAGGCGGTGGCGGGTGTCGATCCTGCGCACGGCCTCGGCGCCACGGCTCTGGGCGTTCTTGACGGTCTGTGCCTCGTCGAGGATCAGCAGGTGGTAGCTGTGCTGCATCAGTTCGGCGGCATCGCGCCAGAGCAGCGGGTAAGTGGTCAGGACGACATCGTGCGCCGGAATCTCGGCAAAGCGGCTCTTGCGCTCCGGGCCATGCAGCGAGAGCACCGACAGCCCCGGGGCGAAGCGCGCCGTTTCGTGCTTCCAGTTGAAGATCAGCGAGGTTGGTAGGACGATCAGCGCCGGCCGGTCGAGGCGCCCGGCTTCCTTTTCGAGCAGCAGGTGGGCCAGCGTCTGCGCGGTCTTGCCGAGGCCCATGTCGTCGGCGAGGATGCCCGAGAGGTTCTGCTCGCGCAAAAACTGCAGCCAGGCCAGGCCTTCCTTCTGGTAGTCGCGCAACTCAAGGCGCAGGCCGGCTGGCGAGGCGATGCTCGATATGCCCTGAGCTGTGCGCAACTGGTCGGCCAGCGCCAGCATGTCGCCGTGGCCCTTGAATTGCCAGCGACTGGTATCGGTGAGTTCAGCGAGGCGCGGCGCATCGAAGCGCGAGACACGCAAGGTATCGCCGCCAGTGAAACCGTCGAAGAGGTCGATCAGCGTCGACGCCAGCGGCTTGATGCGGCTGGCCGGCACGCGGATGCGCTGGCGCAGCGGGGTCTGCAACTCGATCGGCTCGTCATCGGCAATGGCGTCGATCAGCACGCTGTCCAGCCAGCGGGCGTCGCGGCGGAACAGCGACGCGAGCAGCGGGGCCAGCGCCAGGCGCTCGCCGTCGACGATGATGCCCATGTCGAGATCGAACCAGCCGCCATCGGATTCGACGAGATCGGCTTCCCAGCCGTCGACGGCCAGCAGGTGATGGCGAAAGTCTTCCGGATATTCGACCTGCCAGCCAGCGGCGCGCAAGGCGTCGCGGCCGTGTTCCATGAAGGCGGTCCACGCCCGTTCGCTGGCCAGGCCGAAAACGCCTTCCGGCGGGCGACCGAAGGTGTCGAGCGTATGTGACGGAATCTTCTCGAAGCCGGCTGCGGTCAACGCCTGCAAAGCGATGTTTTCCGCTTCAGGACGCCGCTTCAGATGGACAGTCTCGCCTTCTGGCAGGGTGACGAATTCGTGGTGTTCATCGGGCCGGACGTCGACATCGGCATAGCGGAAAAGTGGCCGCCCGACATCGAAGAAGTCGCCAGCGAAACTGCTGCCGTAGCCACGCCATGCCCTGTTGCCATGGGTCGGGATGGTGTCCAGCATGAGGATCGGCCGCAGCGGCGCGTCGACCACGCGCAGGCGGATCGTGGCGTCCTCGGAGGGCTTGGGCAGTTCGGGGGCGAGTTCGGCCAGCGTCCGGGCGACGACGGCCGCCTCCTTCGCCGACAGTGGCGGCAGGCTGAACAGGCGGTTGATGACCGCCGGATTGCCGGCCACCTCGAGCGGGCCGGCCTCGCCTTCGGCAAGGTCGACATACCACGGCGGCTGGACCGGGACGATCAGCGGCGCCGCCGGCTGGGCGAGCAGCAACGGCCGTTGCAGACCGCGCGCGTCGACGCGCCAGCCGACCGTGGCCGGGCGCGGCTCGCCCGCACCGAGCGGCAGATCGTCGCCGGTATCCGGGTAAAAGCGGCCGCTCTGCACTAGGCGCTCGAGGACCTCGGCGCCGTGTTTCGGCCCCAGGCCGAAGGCGCGCAGGCCGGTTTCGTGCAGGCGGTCGGCCCACAGCGGACGCAGGATGCCGAGATCTTCCTCGCTGACGAACTGCGGCGGGTTGATCAGGGCGCGTTCGATGTTCCACCACTCCTCGGCGCTGTCGGGAAACTTGCCCTTGGCGATCTCGATGCCGAAATGGCGCTGGTCGACCGTCCATTTGAGCATGTAGAACAACTGCTGCCGGGCGCCAGCCGGGCGCGACTTCTTCTTGGCGACAGCGATCGACGCGCGACGCAGGTCCTCGACCCACGAAAGCACGCCGGGGCTGACGCGATCCGAGGTGGCGCGTTCCTCGATAGCACGCAGCAGCATGGCGGCCACGTGTTTGCAATGACTGCCGACCGGGCAGGTGCAACTGCTGACCAGAATCTGGGCACCGTGCTTGCCGGCGACCAGCTTGGCAATCGCGAGATAGGGCTTGCGCGCGCTGCCGGGGATGACTGCGCGGACGAAGTTGGACCCGACATCGAGATCCTGGACGACGTCGACATAGGCGCGCGCCTTGTCCAGTTCGCGCTGGCCGAGCCAGCCTTGCAGGTGTTTCTCCGTGCAGGAGTCGAGGGAAATCGGCGGCATCCGGGAATCAGTAGATCGAGCAGCCGATCAGGATCGCCAGCAACAGCGCGATGATGGCCAGCCAGAGATTCTGACTGCGCTGCGCTGCGATCAGGCGCTCGAGTTGGGGTTGCAGGTCGGCTGCCGGTTCGCGCGCCAGCGCCTGGTGAATCAGGCGCGGCAGTTGCGGCAGGGTGCGCGCCAGATAGGGTGCTTCCAGTTTCATGGCGCGGAGCAGGCCGCGCTGGCCCACCTGTTCGCTCATCCAGCGTTCGAGGAAGGGCTTGGCGGTTTTCCAGAGATCGAGTTCGGGGTCGAGTTGGCGGCCGAGGCCTTCGATGTTGAGTAGCGTCTTCTGCAGCATGACCAGTTGCGGCTGAATTTCGACATTGAAGCGGCGCGAGGCCTGGAACAGGCGGAGCAGAACCTTGCCGAAGGAAATGTCTTTCAGCGGGCGGTCAAAGATCGGTTCGCAAACGGCGCGGATTGACGCTTCGAATTCATCGACGCGCGTATCTTTCGGCGCCCAGCCAGACTCGATGTGCGCTTCGGCGACCCGCTTGTAGTCGCGGCGGAAGAAGGCGAGGAAGTTCTGTGCAAGGTAGTTCTTGTCGCTGTCGGTCAGCGTGCCGACGATGCCGAAGTCGAGCGCGATGTAACGCCCATCGGGTGCGACGAAAATGTTTCCGGGGTGCATGTCGGCGTGGAAGAAACCGTCGCGGAAGACCTGGGTGAAGAATATCTCGACCCCGGCTGCGGAAAGCTTCGGGAGATCGATGCCGTCGGCGCGCAGCTTGTCGATCTGCGAAATCGGCGTGCCCTTCATGCGTTCCATGACCATCACGGTCGAGGTGCACCAGTCCCAGTGGATTTCCGGGACGATCAGTAGTTGCGAATCGATGAAGTTGCGCCGCAGTTGCGAGGCATTCGCGGCCTCGCGCATCAGGTCCAGTTCGTCGCGCAGGTACTTGGCGAATTCGGCGACCACCTCGCGCGGTTTCAGGCGCTTGCCGTCCGACCATAGTTTTTCGAGCAGCATCGCCAGGGTGTCGAGCAAGGCCAGGTCGTGCTCGATGACCGACAGCATGTTCGGGCGCAGGATCTTGACGGCCACTTCGTGGCTGCCGTCCTCCTCCTTGAGCAGCGCGAAATGGACCTGGGCGATCGACGCCGAGGCGATCGGCACCGGGTCGAACTCGGCGAAGACCTCGCTCGCCGGGCGGCCATAGGCCTTCTCGATTTCGGCCAGAGCCAGATGCGAGTCGAAGGGCGGCACGCGGTCCTGCAGCTTGGCCAGTTCGTCGGCGATGTCGGTCGGCATCAGGTCGCGGCGGGTCGACAGCACCTGGCCGAACTTGACGAAAATCGGCCCCAGCGCCTCCAGCGCCAAGCGCAACCGCACCGCGCGCGGCGCCGACAGGTCGCGCCAGAACTGCAGGGCATTCGCCAGACGGACCAGGCGACCGGTCGGTTCGTGCTCGAGCACCATTTCGTCCAGCCCGAAGCGGCTGGCGACGGAGGCGATCTTGAGCAGACGGAAAATGCGCATGGGCGGCGGGGTTCGGGCTGGCCGGGAAAGTCAAACGAGCATGTTAACACGCAGGCGGTGAATTGACCCGCACGACGTACCTTCTTTGCGCACCCTGCAGCCAGTGTTTTGTGGTTCGCGAGTGAGGTTCTGCTCATGCGCTGGCCTTGCGCTTATTGACTTGGCATCAGGGGCCAATCAGACTGCACTTTGGTCATGCGCCAGCAAAAGGGCTTGGAGTTATTTGGCTTTTTCTGAAAGGTGAGAGCATGAAAGATGCTGAGGGGGCGGGGCAAGGCTGTTGCGGTCGACCGGGAAAAAAAGAGCCAAAATGGAAATGACGCTGAGCTTGGCCCCTTTTAATCACAGCCTGGTTGAATGGCTTTCAGAAGATCGCGAACCGGCGCTTGGGCGGCCGCCGCCCGCTTCAGCAGCCGCTGCCTTCCGGCAGGCGCGAAAAGCCGAAGCCGCCACCGCTGCCGCCGGCCGGCTGGATGCAGATCACCATGTTCAGGGCGCTGGCCGAGCGCTTCAGGTCGCTCGGGAAGGGGGCGAACGGCACCGCCTGTGCCACCACCGCCTTGATGAAGGCGATCCGATCCTGCTGGTCGCCGGCATTGACGATGCGAAAATTGTTCAGCGTGCCGTCCGGGTTCAGTTTGACCTGCACCGACGCCTTCTTGATGCCCTGGCTGCGCGGGTCGTTGCGCACGAAACCGGCACTGCGGTTGAGCTTTCTGACCAGCGCGTCGAGATACATTTCCAGGCTGAACGGGTCGACCGGCTGGGCGTTGGGCAGCAGTTCGAGGATTTCGCTGCCTTCCCGATCCTGCTTGCCCTGTTGCCGTGCGAATTCGCGGGCCATGGACAGCGAGCGCTGGGCGAGGTCGGGGAGCGGGCGGGCCTGCGACTGGCCTTCCAGTTCGCGCAGGAAGTCGTTCATCTCGGCCTTTTGCGCCACCGTCCATTTCGGCGCCGACTGGCTCGCCGCCAGCCCTTTCGGCTTGTTGATCGCCAGCACCGGCCGCCGGGCTTGTTGCGGCTTGCTGGGCGCGGGCTTGTTCGGGGCGGCTGCCGGGGGCCGCACGGTGGCGGTTTGCGGTTTTTGGGTCGGCGAGGCGAGGCTGGCTTCGAGGCGCGTGGCCGGCGGCCGGGAAACCGGCGTTTCTTTTTGCGGAATCAGCAAGACCAGGCCGTGCAGCAGCAGGGAAAGCGCAAGCGCCCATTGCAGCGCGCGCTGTTTGCGGCCGGTGTCCTGAGCGAGCTGACGCTTCAACTCGGCGATCTCAAGGCGCAGGGCGCGCTGCGTGTTGGATGTTTCCTGAACGGGCATCGGCCCGATTCTAATCTGCCGTACTCGGCACGTTCGACCGCGATGCTTACCCGGGGGCGTAAAAAAGCGTTAAGACGAACAATAGGGGACACCCATGGAATCAAAGCACCAAAGGGGCCAGGCTCGAATGGCACTTACTTAAGCCACAACTTACTGATGTAATTGATAAAGCAGGCCGAATCGACGCGTGATAAGTTGGAGTCGCCAAA
>Ga0209048_10000188_pt1 | contig 66134 bp, 56 predicted proteins | sample FrelakmetCRP12CR_FD_187146 | JGI IMG/M metagenome (GOLD analysis project Ga0209048, IMG submission 187146) | Freshwater lake sediment microbial communities from the University of Notre Dame, USA, for methane emissions studies - CRP12 CR (SPAdes)... | ecosystem: Environmental > Aquatic >...
CGCTCGTCGGGCGCGGCCTGAATGGCTGGCCACAGGTCGCCCAGCCGGCGGAGATCGGATTCGGTCAGTTCGACGTGCTGCACGGCGCTCCAGTCCGAGCATGGGGGCTCGGCACACTGCTCGCCTGCACTTGAGGTGGCACGTTTCGTACCAGCTCTGCCATCGGACGTTTTACACGGAAAACACTGGAAATCGGGGGCCCGTCGCGCACTAAAGTCAGCCCCGGGCGAGGCTAAAGCCTGCTTCTCTTACCTTTCAGCCGGAGGTCGAGGTCGCAGGGCCTGGCGCGCCTGCTTCCCCAGGCGAGGCCCAGAAACTGCAGGAATTTCACAGGCGCGACTACCGGTAAAGTGGAGTTTTGTCTGCCCAATCGCGTATTTGCGGGATTTGCCCAATTGACTGTTCTTCGGAATCGCTGGCGTTTTCGAAATTGTGTCCATCGGAATGGCATTTGCAGAGCTTGAAGGTGGCAAAGTGGTGCCCCCGCGCCGAGGGACGCTATGGAAATTCACCTTGTGTCGTCGATGACGCCGGACGATGAGAATCGGCTGGCTCCGACGGTGTTGGCCGCTATCGGTAGGGTGTTAGAGGGTTTGCCCGTCTCGTATTCGGTTCGGATCGAAACCGCGACTGGCGACGCCATCCGTCACAACCACATTGCGCCCCCGGAGGACATCGGCACTCGCCCGGCGGCCTTGACGGCCGGCGACCCAATCCTCGTCAACTAAGAGTGCATTCGGGTGGAAGTTTCTTCTAGGTTCCACGAACCGTGGAATTTTCTCACCCTGTCGCGGGATTTGTATACACTGCCGCCCCGCGGAAACTCCTGGTTTGGCGGCTTTTCTCAAATTGGACGCGCGGCGCATCATTTGCTTGCACCATCAGCGGACAACTTCCGTCCCTGTGGTGCGAGGGCGCTGTGCAGATACATCTCGTATCGTCGTTGACGCCTGACGATGAGAGCCGGTTGGCGCCAGAGATGCTGGCAGCCATCGAGCACGTGCTCGAGGCGATGCCGGTGTCGTATTCGGTGCGGATTGAAACCGGGAGCGGGACTGCCATCCACCGCAACCACCAGGCGGCGAGCGGCGAGGCCGACGAACAACGTGAGCACGTGCGCTCGGATTTCAACATCCGGCGTCTGGTACCCAGGAAATAACCGCACTCCTTGTGCCCGTGCACGGGCCGGTCCCATAATCCGACAAGAGACTAGATGAGACGGATCATCCTGACGGTCGTCTGCCTCGCGCTCGTGATGGCCTCGTCCGCAGCCGCCCAGTCCGGGAACAACGTCCTCCTGGTGGTCAACGGCGCGTCGGCCGACTCGGCCCGCATCGGTGAGCACTACGCCACAACGCGGGGCGTGCCGCAGGATCAGGTGCTGCGCCTCACCGTGGACGCCGCCGCGGACGATATCGATCGCGCGACCTTTGAAGCGCAGCTCCAGAGTCCGATCGCCGAGTGGTTGCGTCGTCACTCCGCCCAGGACCGGATTCTCTACATCGTCCTCATCAAGGGGATCCCGTTGCGAGTCAAGGGGACGCCGGGGCGGACCGGCACGGTTGCGAGCGTGGACTCGGAGTTGGCGCTGCTCTACCGACGCATGGCCGACGGCGATCCGATCCTGGCTGGACCGCTGCCGAACCCCTATTTCCTGGGGGATGGACCCGTCGCGCAGGCGAAGTTGTTCAGCCACCAGGCCTACGACATCTACCTCGTGACGCGCCTCGACGGATTCACGATCGATGATGTCCTCAAGCTCGTCGACCGCGGGGCCGCGCCGGTGCGTGAGGGGAAGATCCTCCTGGACCAGAAGGCCGGGTTCACCGACCCCGGCGGCGATACGTGGCTGAAGTCCGCCGCCGACTGGATGGCGGCGAACGGGCACGGCGACCGCGTGGTGCTCGAAGCTACCAGCCGGCCGCTCAGCGGGGACAAGAACGTCCTCGGCTACTACTCGTGGGGGTCGAACGACCTGGCCATCACGACCAGGCACCTGGGGTTCGGGTTCGTGCCGGGCGCGATCGCGGCGATGTTTGTCAGCTCGGACGCACGCACGTTCAAGGAGCCGCCGGCGGACTGGAACATCGGGCCGTGGACCGACCGGACAAAGTTCTACGCCGGCTCGCCGCAGTCGCTCTCCGGAGACCTCATTCGCGACGGCATCACCGGCGTGGCGGGCTACGTCGCCGAGCCGTACCTCGACGCGACCATTCGCCCGGACATCCTGTTCCCCGCTTACCTTTCGGGCTTCAACCTCGCGGAATCGTTCTACCTGGCGATGCCGTCCGTGAGCTGGCAAGCCGTGGTTGTGGGTGACCCCCTGTGCGCGCCGTTCCCCCGCAAGACGCTTCAGCCGTCGGACATCGACAAGGGCGTCGATCCGGCGACCGAGCTGCCGGCGCTCTTCTCCCTGCGGCGGCTCAAGTCGCTGGCCGCGGCGGGCACGAAGCTGGACGCCGCACTCCTGCTGCTGCGCGCCGAGGCGCGGACGGCGAAGGACGACAAGGCCGGCGCGCGAAAGGCGCTCGAGGACGCGACGGCTCTCGACGCCCGGCTGGCGTCCGCCCACCTCCTTCTCGCCGCGCTCGACGAAGCGAGCAAGGAGTACGACAAGGCTATCGCCCGGTATCGCCTGGCGCTCGCGGTCACCCCGACCGACACGGCGGTATTGAACAACCTCGCATACGCGCTGGCCGTGCGCAAGGGTCAGCCCGCCGAGGCGCTCGGCTACGCGGACCGTGCGTACACGCTCTCGCGCGGGGCGCCGACCATGGCGGACACCCTCGGCTGGATCCAGCACCTGCTAGGCCGCGACCAAGAAGCAGGCCCGCTCCTGACGGCGGCGGCGACGGCCCTGCCGGGCAACGCCGAGGTGCGGCTGCACGCGGCGGTGGTGTATGCAGCGGTCGGGATGCCAGACGCGGCAGCCAGGGAGTTGGCAGCCGCGGTGCGGCTGGACCCGAACCTCGAGCGCACCGACGAGGTGACGGCGCTCCGAGCCAAACTGAAATAGCGGTCCGGGGCCCTCTCGAGTTCCGGCAGTCCGAATGTTCCGGCTGAAAACGCTGCTAAGTAGAAGAAAGTCTGCCTCTCGGCTCACTTCCAATTGTGTGTCCCGCGCGAAGACCAATCACAAACCATTCTGAATCAGTTACTTACGCACGAATGACCGGGCCTCGTTCGTCCGGCACGCCCGTTGCTTTTGGTCGAGACAAGCTGTTCTTTACGGTGGCACGATTGTCCGGGTTGCGGAATCGCAAAGGAGGCCTCACAACATGAAGAGACTACTGGTTGTTCTTGCGGTTCTGGCGGTCGTGCCCACGGTTGCGTCCGCCGGGACGATCACTGAAGTGTGGAACTACGGGCAGCGCGTGGACATCACACTGAACGGCTACGGGACCATTCAGACGTACACCGGTTGGGCCACGATTGGGGTCAACGATGCGACTGGTATGGGACCGTTGACCGTCGGGACTTCTTACGACGCCTTCTGCGTAGATCTGATGCACTGGTCGAATTCAGCGACCGTCGGCGCCCAAACGGCAAACCTCTTGACTTGGGACCTGTATCAACCGACCTCTTCAGCTCAGAGGGCTGCCGCGGCCTCCTGGCTGCTGAACACCTACCTGGGCCAGGCCGGGACAGACCTGTCGGGCCTCCAACTCGCCATTTGGGAGGTTCTCTACGAAACAGACGGCGTCTGGAATACGGGCTCCGGCAATGTCAGTTTCACCGACAATGCGTCCAACGCGACAGCGCAGACTTACCTGGACGCGGCGTCGGCCGCCAACGCCACGAGTTTCACGGGCAGCGCCGTATGGATCGTGACCGACAACAACCAGCCGGGCTACTACCAGGACTTCGCCACCGTCTCCGCCGTTCCGGAGCCGGGCTCGATGCTCCTTCTCGGCACGGGTCTTCTCGGACTGGCGGCACTCGTCCGTCGCCGGCCCCGCAGGTAGACGAACGGGCATTGAAGCTACTGTCACCCCCGGCGTCCCTTCGCGGGCGCCGGGGGTGTTTTGTTCCGGCCTCACCTGACCCAGCCGCGGCCGTCGGTGCCCCGCCCTGCAGTCCAGACCAGCCCATGCCGAAACACACGAGAGGCCGGGTTCGGCGTCCCGGGCGGCTCCACTGAACATATACTGAGCCCTGCGCTTCGGCTCTCTGCATCAGTGACGTGGTTGAAAGGTCCGGTATGTTCCGAATGAAGTACCTCGTCCTTCTGGCTGTCGCCGCCCTATCTGTCGCGAGCTGCTCGAAGAACGCCCAGCAGTACTACGAGATCGGCAACAGATACTTCGATCGGCATCAGTTCAGGGAAGCGGCGCTCGAGTACCAGAACGCGCTCCAGCAGGACGTCCGATTCGGCGAGGCGCACGCCAAGCTGGCGGAGGCTTGCATGCGCCTTGGAGACTTGCGCTGCGCGCTTGGCGAGTACGTCAACGCGGCCGACCTCCTGCCAAGGAACGTCGATGCGCAGCTGAAGGCCGGCACCCTCCTATACGTCGCCAAGCGCTTCGAGGACGCGAGAGCCCGGGCAGATAAGGTGCTGGCGAAGGACTCGAAGAATCTTCAGGCGCAGCTGCTGCGGGCCAATGCGACCGCCGAGATGAATGACCTCGACGGTGCCATCAGAGAAATCGAAGAGGCCATCGCCATTGCCCCGAACGCCAGCGGAACGTACTCGAATCTCGGCATCCTCCAGGAGCGGAACGGCGACCCGGCGGCGGCTGAAAAGGCATTCCGGCAGGCGGTCGAGATTGATCCGCAGTCTGCAAACGCTCACCTCGCCCTGGGCAACTTCCTGTTCAAGGCGGGCCGCCAAGCCGACGCGGAGGAGTCGTTCAAGCGGGCGCACCAGATCGATCCGAAGAATCCAACGGCGGCAAGAGCGCTCGCGGCCTTCTACATTGCCTCCAAGCGGGCCGCCGAAGCGGAGCCCTACTTGAAATCGGTCGCCGAGAACACGAAGGAGCCCGGGCCGACGCTGGTGCTCGCGGACTACTATGCGGCCATGCAGCGGTTCCCCGAGGCCACGACCCTGCTCGAGAAGCTCGCCGCCCGCAAGGACACGTTCGTCGAGGCGAACGCCCGCCTGGCTGGCATCCAATACATCCAGGGCAAGCCGGCCGAGGCACATAAGACCATCGACAAGGCGCTGGCCCGCAGCCCCAAGTCAGCGCCGGCCCTGCTGGTCAAGGCGCGGTTCCTCCTGCAGGAAAAGAAGTTGGATGCGGCCCTTGCAGGGGCAAAGGCGGCGGTCGCCGCCGACCCGCGTTCCGCAAGCGCGCAGTTCCTGGTCGGCAGCATCTACGCAGCGAAGCAGAACACGGACCAGGCCATCAGGGCGTTCAACGAGGTGCTGAAGCTGAACCCGCGCGCCGTGGCTGCGCAACTCGAGCTGTCGCGGCTCCAGATGGCCAATGGTGCTCCCGCCGTGGCGGTGCAGTTCGCCGAGCAGGCGGTCACGACACAGCCTGGCAATCCCCTCGCCCGGCTGATGCTGGTGCGGACGTTGATGGTCAAGGGCGACCTGGCCCGGGCTGACGTTGAGATCAAGGCGCTGGTCGCCAGTTACCCGCAGGCAGCGCCCGTCATCGCCAGCCAGGGCTCCTTGCAGTTGATGAAGAACGACCCGGCCGGCGCCCGGCGCTCGTTCGAGCAGGCGTTGAAGCTCGACCCGAATTCGTTCGAGGCGTTTGTCGGCCTCGTCACCATCGATGTCACCGCGAAGAGGATGCCCGACGCGCGGGCGCGCGTGGAAGCGAAGCTCGCAAGGACGCCGGACGATCCCGACGTCCTGATCTTCGCGGCGCGAACCTACGCCACCGGCGGCGACTTGGCGAGGGCCGAGCAGATGTTGGTGAAGGCCCTGGAGGTCGCGCCGAACAAGCTGCAGGCGTACGCGATCCTCGGTCAGCTCTATCTCACCGAGAAGAGGCTGGACGAGGCGCGCCAGAAATTCGCGGAGTTGGCCGTCCGGCAACCGAAGCCGGTTGCAGCAGAGACCATGGTTGGGATGATCCTGCAGATGCAGGGCAAGAATACCGAAGCGCAGAAGCAGTTCGAGAAGGTACTGATGATCGACTCGCGCGCCCCGGTGGCCGCAAACAACCTCGCCTGGATGTACGTCGAGTCTGGAGGAAATCTCGAAATCGCGCTTCAGTTGGCTCAGACGGCGAAGGCCGGCCTGCCGGACTCGCCTGAGGTGAACGACACACTCGGGTGGATCTGCTACAAGAAGGACCTCAATGGCCTCGCGCTCGGCCCGCTGCAGCAGGCGGTCGAGAAGTCACCTAAGGAGCCGAGCTACCAGTATCACATCGGCATGCTGTACGCAAAGACGGGCGACAACGCAAAGGCGCGGGAGTCGCTGGAGAAGGCACTCGCGCTCAACCCGGACTTCGACGGAGCCGCCGAGGCGAGAAAGACGCTGGCGTCTTTGAAGTAGGCGGGAATCTGGCCGGACGGGCCTTTAGGGGGCCTTGGCCCCGCCAACTGGTAGCGCAGCACGTCGCCCCGCCTCATCTACAGCCGTCGCGTCGTCGATTGAATACTCCGCCTCGGTCTGTTCTTTGCTGAATTAAGTCGCCTTCGCGCGGGATTTCCAGGACCTGTGCCGCCGGGGCCCACTCGTGGCATCCTGTTCAATCAAAAGCTCTTGGCGGCAATGGACATCCTCGTTCATTGCGCCGGAACAACGGTACGTGAATTGCCTCATAGTGGGTGTCCCCGCGGCCGCCAGTTGGCCGCATGGCATCATGAGTAAGTTGTTCCTGCCGCTCGTCTTCTTCGGTCTCGCCGCGCAACGGATCGCTGTGTTCCGGCTGCCTGAGACCTTCGAGATGGTGCTGTTTGGTGTCGGCCTCCTCACCCTAGCTGCCCTATTTCGTCGTCCCCGAGCGTCTGCCCGGCAGGCCGCCCCGCTTTATTGGACGCACCCCCGCCGGGGGATGGCGGCGGGCGGGCGCCGCCCGACGCTTCGCCGCCTGAAGCCTCTCACGCCTTCACCAGCCTCCCCTTCGCTCCGTGGGGCAGCCTGACGACGTTCCGCGTGTCAACGACCAGCGAGACCTTCGCGTAGAGCGACGGGTCCCGGAACTGCCTGTGTCCGGTGGCAAGGACCACGGCGTCGTAGCCGGAGAACGCTTCGGCGGTGCAGGGAACCGATTGCAGCTGGATGTCGTGCTTCCGGCCCGGGCGCGCCACCGGGAAAAACGGGTCGCAGTAGCTCACCTGCGCCCCCCGCTCTCTCAGCAGTTCGATGATCTCGTACGACGGCGATTCGCGGTCGTCGTCGATGTCCTCCTTGTAGGAAAGCCCCAATACCAGGACCTTCGCTCCCTTGATGCTCCTCCCGTCCTCGTTCAGTGCGGCCACCGTCTTCCCGACGACGAAATGCGGCATGTGCGTATTGATCTCGCCGGCCAACTCGATGAACCGCGTCCAGATGCCGTATTCCGCCGCCTTCCACGACAGGTAGAACGGATCGAGCGGGATGCAGTGTCCGCCGAGGCCGGGTCCAGGGTAGAACGGCTTGAAGCCGAACGGTTTCGTCTTGGCCGCCTCGATCACTTCCCAGATGTCGATCCCCATGCGGTCGAACGTCATCTTCAGCTCGTTGACCAAGGCTATGTTTATCGATCTGAAGATGTTCTCGAGGAGTTTCGACGACTCGGCGACGCGGGCGGACGACACGGGGACGACGGTGTCGATGGCAGCGGCATAGAGCGCCACGGCGGCGTCGGTGGAGTCTTTGTTGACGCCGCCCACGACCTTGGGAATCGTCTTGGTGTGGAAGTCGGGGTTGCCCGGGTCCTCGCGTTCAGGCGAAAAGGCCAGGAGGAAGTCGCCAGGGGTTTTCAGACCCGTCTGCTGGAGAATCGGCAGCACGTCCTCGTCGGTCGTGCCGGGGTAAGTGGTGGACTCCAGAACCACAAGCTGACCCCTGTGGAGGCGCTTGGCGACCTCGCGGGAGCTGTTCACCACGAACGACAGGTCCGGCTCGCGGTGATGGCCAAGCGGCGTCGGCACGCAGATCAGCACGGCGTCACAGCCTGCAAGTTTGTCGAAATCCGAGGACGCCCTGAAGCGCCCGGTCCCGACCGCCGTGGCCACGCGCTCGGCCCCGATGTGCTTGATGTACGACTCTCCCTTGTTCAGCGCGGTGACCTTCCTCGGGTCGGAGTCCAGTCCGACCACTGTGAACCCGGCCTCGGTGAAGACAAGCGCCAACGGCAAGCCCACGTAGCCCTGGCCGACGATCCCGACGGTTGCGGTGCGCGACTGAACGCGTTCCAGGAAGTCCGACATAGCTGTGAATGCCTCCGGACAAGAAAGCCCCAGGTGGCGCGGGAGCGTCACGGACACACCGCCGGGAGCGGGCAGCCAGGTCCGAGGGCTCAAACCGCGAGCGACGGGATTACTATACTACGGGCCGACTGGTGCACGGCTGTGGTAGGGTCGGGGTCTGGCCGATACTACTGGAGGCGTCCCTTGGCCGGACGGCGGGGGCGCGCCTTGTTGCGACGGGAGGCTCGGAGACCGCCATGCCGTCCTGGCGAACCGACACCACGACAGGTTGAACTGGAGCGAACCGACATGAAACTGCTCGTTACAGGACATGGGGGTTACGTAGGCGCGGTGGCAGCGCCGCTGTTTCGGCAGGCTGGTCACGACGTCATCGGCCTCGACACCCATTTCTTCGAGGGCTGCACGCTCGGCCCGTTCGAACCTCCAATCCCGGAACTCCGGCTGGACCTCCGGGACGTCGAACCTCGTCATCTCGAGGGCTTCCAGGGCGTGGTGCACCTCGCTGCCCTGTCGAACGACCCGCTCAGCGATCTGAATCCTCAGTGCACCTACGATATCAACCATCTGGCGTCCGTCCGGCTCGCGCGCGCGGCCAGGGCGGCCGGTGTCGAGCGCTTCGTCTTCGCCTCCTCGTGCAGCAACTATGGAGCCGGTGGCGACGACTTCCTCGATGAAAGCGCAGCGCTCAACCCCGTGACGCCCTACGGCGAGAGCAAGGTGCTGGTGGAACGCGATGTCTCCGCGCTAGCCAGCGACTCGTTCAGCCCGACGTTTCTGCGCAACGCCACGGCCTATGGCTTCTCGCCCATGCTTCGCGCAGACATCGTCATCAACAACCTCGTGGGATACGCCTGCACGACTGGCGAGGTGCTGCTCAAGAGCGACGGGTCGCCTTGGCGGCCGCTCGTCCATGTCGAAGACATGGCCCGGGCGTTCCTGGCGGTCCTCGAGGCGCCACGAGAGACGGTGCACAACCAGGTATTCAACGTCGGCCAGACGTCTGAGAACTACCGTATCCGCCAGCTTGGGGAGATGGTGGAGGCGGCGGTTACCGGTAGCCGCGTGACGTTTGCAGGAGGCGCAGGGCCGGACAAGCGCAACTACCGCGTGGACTTCAGCAAGATCGCCAGGGAACTTCCTTCGTTTAAGCCCCGCTGGACTGTGCAGGCAGGCATCGCCGAGTTGCGCGATGCGTACCAAGCCAACGGTCTAACCAAGGAGGACTTCCTCGGGAGCAAGTACGTGCGAATCCTGCGGATCCGCGAATTGATGCAGGCGGGCCGCCTCGACGGCGATCTGCGCTGGCGGCGGTAACCCTCCCATCCGAGCGAGCTACCGATGAAAGAGATCACGAGCCTTCGCACATGTCGCTTCTGCGGCGAGCGCCTCAAGTACAGCCTCGTCGACCTTGGCATGTCGCCGCTCTGCGAGAGCTACGTCCCCTTGGAGAAGCTGGACAGCATGGAGCCGTTCTACCCCCTCCACGTGCTGGTGTGCCATCGGTGTTTCCTCGCCCAGCTTGGTGACTACGTCGCGCCGGAGGAGATTTTCACCGACTACGCATACTTCTCATCCTATTCAGATTCCTGGCTGGACCACTCCAAGCGCTACACCCTGGCGATGAAGGACCGGCTCGACCTTGGCCCCGGGAGCTTTGTCGTGGAAGTGGCGAGCAACGACGGCTATCTCCTACAGTACTTTGTGGAGCAGGGCATCTCCGTCCTCGGCATCGAGCCGGCCGCCAATGTCGCGCGGGTCGCCGAGCAGAAGGGAGTCCCGACGCTGGTTCGCTTCTTCGGCCGTGAGCTGGCATCGGAGCTTGTGGCGCAGGGGAAGCAGGCAGACCTCGTCCTCGGCAACAACGTGCTGGCCCAGGTCCCCGATGTGAACGACTTCGTGGCCGGGCTGGCGATGGTGTTGAAGCCGGAAGGCGTCCTCACCCTCGAGTTCCCCCATCTGTCGCGTCTCATCGACGGCAACCAGTTCGACACCATCTACCACGAGCACTTTTCATATTTCTCGTTGCACACGACCGAACGGATCCTGGAAGCGCACGGACTGACGCTCATAGACGTCGAAGAACTCCCTACCCACGGGGGGTCGCTGCGGGTGTTCGCGCGCCGCAAGAACGGCCGCCCGCCCGCCCCCTCGGCCAGGGTTCTGGCTCTGAAGCAAGAGGAAGAACGGGCGGGCCTCACGACCCTCGCGGGTTATGCCGAGTTCGCCGGGCGGGTGGAAGAGACCAAGTGGCGGCTGCTGGAGTTTCTCATGGGTGCGCGGCGTGAGGGCCGCCGCGTCGTGGGCTACGGCGCCCCCGGTAAAGGCAACACCCTGCTGAACTTCTGCGGCATTCGGACCGACTTCGTCGACTTCGTCGTGGACCGCAACCCGTACAAACAGGGCAAGTTCCTGCCCGGTACGCATATACCGATACATCACCCGGACAGGCTCGCCGAGGCGAAGCCCGACTACGTCCTAATCCTCCCATGGAATCTCAAGGACGAGATTGTCAGGCAGCTCGCGTTCGTTCGGCATTGGGGCGGGCGGTTCGTCGTGCCGATACCCTCGGTACAGATACTCGACTGAATGGAGCAGCCATGAAGGTCGTCCTCTTCTGCGGCGGACTGGGCATGCGGCTGCGGGAGTACTCTGAGAGCGTCCCGAAGCCGATGGTGCCCATCGGGTATCGTCCGATTCTGTGGCACGTGATGAAGTACTACGCGCACTACGGCCACAAGGACTTCATCCTGTGCCTCGGGTACCGGGGGGACATCGTCAAGGAGTACTTCCGCAATTACGACGAGACGGTCACCAATAACTTCGTGCGCGCCGGCCACGGCATCGAGCTGCTCGGCAGCGACACGCACGACTGGCGGATCACGCTGGTGGACACCGGCGTCAAGGCGAACATCGGCCAGCGGCTGATGGCCGTGCGGCCTTACGTCGAACCGGACGAGATGTTCCTGGCCAACTACAGCGACGGTTTGAGCGACGCTCCGCTGGACGATATGATCGACCGGTTCGCCGCGTCCGACAGCGCCGCCTCGTTTCTGGCTGTTCGGCCGAACCTCTCCTGTCATTTCGTCACGCTCAACGGAGACGGCCATGTTCACGAGATCCGCGACGTCTCCCAGTCAGACCTGCGGATCAACGGCGGGTTCTTCGCCCTGCGGCGAGAGGTGTTCGATTACGTTCGCCCCGGGGAGGACCTGGTCCCGGAGCCGTTCAAACGGATGATGGCGGCGGGCAAGCTGATGTCGTATCGGTACGACGGCTTCTGGGTGTCGATGGACACGTTCAAGGACCGCGCCATGCTCGAGGCGCTGAACGACAGCGAGCAGGCGCCCTGGCAGGTGTGGAAGGACCGGGGAGCGTCTGCGTGAGAGCCCTTGCCTGGAGAACAAGACCCAACGAGCAGCTGCTCCGGGTGCTCGCGGTCGGCGCACATGCCGATGACATCGAGATCGGCTGCGGCGGCACTTTGCTCTCGTGGATTCGGTCTGGCGAGCGCCTCGACGTCACGTGGGTGGTCTTTGCCGCTTCCGGCAGCCGGGAGGCGGAAGCCCGGTCCAGTGCGGAGTTTTTTCTGGCAGGAGCGGTTCGGTCCCGCATCCTCAGCCACCGGTTTCGGGACGGCTATTTTCCGTATGACGCCGGGGTCAAGGACGTCTTCGAACAGTTGAAGACCGAGGTCGAACCCGACGTCGTGTTCACCCACTACCGCGACGACCGGCACCAGGACCACCGGGTGGTCTCCGACCTGACCTGGAACACCTTTCGGTCGCACGTCATCCTCGAGTACGAGATCCCGAAGTTCGACGGCGACCTTGGCGCGCCCAACGTGTTCGTTCCCCTGTCGGCGGAGGTCTGCAACACGAAGGTGGAAGGACTGCTGACACACTTTCGGAGCCAGGCGCAGAAGCGCTGGTTCACGCGGGAGACGTTTCTGGGCCTGGCACGGCTTCGGGGGATCGAGGCCGGGGATTCGACGGGCTACGCGGAGGCGTTCTACGCCAGGAAGCTCCTCATCGAACCGCTCGGCCCGCCGGGAACGCCCGGAGCACTGAACGAGTCCGGCCGGCCGTCTCAGCACGCCAGCCCGCCATCGAAGCGGGGTGGGGCACCGCGTCGGAGGGTGGTCGGCCGATGAAGTTCGACGCCACACCCGTTAACGGCGCCATGCTGATCGAGATCGAGCCGCACCACGACGATCGCGGGTTCTTCGCCCGGACGTTCTGCGAGGCCGAGTTCGCAGCGCACGGACTTGCGGATCGCTACCCGCAGTGCAACGTCTCGTACAACCATCTGCGCTTCACGCTCAGGGGTCTTCACTACGCGGCGGCTCCTGTACGCGAGGAGAAGCTCGTACGGTGCACTCGGGGTTCGATCTACGACGTCGTGCTGGATCTTCGGGCGGCCTCTCCTAGTTGTTTTCAGTGGTACGGCGTGGAGTTGACCGAGGACAACCACCGGATGCTCTTCATTCCGGCGGGCGTGGCGCATGGCTTCCTGACGCTCGAGCCACACACCGAGGTCTTCTACCAGATGGGAGCGAGCTACGTGGCGGGAGCCGCGCGGACCGTGCGCTGGAACGACCCGCGCTTTGGCATTGAGTGGCCGCACGAGCCTACGCTCATGTCCGAGCGCGACCGGACCGTGCCGGACTTTGCCGGCGGCCCGCTCACATGGTAGTCCAGGTGGAGCCCAAGCCAGCGCAGCAGATCGGCGACGACATGCACCAGTTGGTGCAACGCCTCTACCCTATCTGCCGCAGCATCACCGGCGACGGCGTTCGTGAGACGCTTCGCATCCTCCGCGAGTTCGTGCCGCTGGAGGTTCACGAGGTGCCGACGGGGACCGAGGTCTTCGACTGGACGGTCCCCGACGAGTGGAACATCCGGGATGCGTGGATTGCCGATCTCGACGGCCGACGTGTCGTCGATTTCCGCCGGTCGAACCTGCACGTCGTCAGTTACAGCGAGCCGGTCAAGGCCAGGCTCAGCCTGGAAGAACTCCGGCCACACCTGCACGCCCTGGACGAGCACCCCGACTGGGTTCCTTATCGCACGTCGTACTACAACCGTTCCTGGGGTTTCTGTCTTTCGCGCCGCGAACTGGACGCCTTGACCGAGCCCCAATACGACGTCTGCATCGACTCGTCGCTCCGTCCGGGCGCCCTCACGTTCGGAGAACTAGTGATCCCGGGTTCCCAGCCGGACGAGTACATCATCTCCACCCACGTGTGCCACCCGTCGCTCGCAAACGACAACCTGTCCGGAATCGCGGTGTCGGTTTTCCTCGCGCGCGAATTGAGCAAGCAGCCACGGCGGTTCACCTACCGCTTCCTCTATGTTCCCGGAACAATCGGCTCGATCACGTGGCTTGCCCGGAATCGTGAACGTCTGGGTACGGTGCGCGGCGGCATGAGCTTGGTCTGCCTGGGCGACGCGCCTCCCCTTACCTACAAGCGAAGCCTGCCTGGCACGAGCGAACTGGATCGGGCCGCGGCGCACGTGCTCCGCCACCGGCGCGAACCGGGCGACGTCATCGACTACTTTCCGTTCGGTTACGACGAGCGGCAGTTCAACTCGCCCGGCATCCGCATCCCCTTTGGGTCGCTCATGCGGGGGCGTCACGGCCGCTTTCCCGAGTACCACACGTCGGCGGACAACCTGGCGTTCGTGTCCGCCGGGCAGCTCGAAGACTCGCTGGATGCCTGCCTTGCGATCCTGACGGCGCTCGACCAGGACCGTGCGTATCGGAACCTCGCGCCGTTTGGCGAGCCCCAACTCGGACGCCGGGGCATCTACCGCGCGATCGGAGGCAGCGCTGATCCCGGAGAGCTCGCAACGACGATGCTGTGGGTGCTGGCGCTGTCAGACGGCCGCCAATCGTTACTGGACATCGCTGAGCGCGCGCAGTCACCGTTCGACCTCGTGTATCGCGCCGCGAGAATCCTGGAAGACAGCGCGCTCCTGCGGACGGTGTGATCCAAGCCGGGAGTGGTGCGGGGATTGACCGATAGCCGTCCGTGAGCCGTCGCCACGCGATCGGGAGATTGAATGCAGGACTTGAAGGAAAGGGCGGTACGAGGCAGCCTTGCAAAGCTCATCGGCCAAGGAGCTTCGCTATTGCTTCGTGTCGCGTCGATGGCGATCCTCTCCCGCCTGTTGGACCCAAAGGACTTCGGTCTCATCGCCATGGTGACGGCCGTCTCGGGGGTCTATAGCCTCTTCCTGTATGCCGGACTCTCATCGGCAACGGTTCAACAGGCGAGCATCACCGACGAGCAGGTGTCGACCCTCTTCTGGATCAACCTGCTGTTGGGCCTGATCCTCACCCTTCTCTTGTCGGCAACCGCTCCGGTGCTCGTCGCCTTCTACCACGAGCCGCGGCTGTTGTCGGTTACGGTGGCCATCGCCGCGGGCTTTCTCCTCAACGCGGCCGGGGTACAGCATTCGGCGCTGATGCAGCGCGATATGCGTTTCGTCGCGCTAACCGTCATCGAGATCCTGTCCCTGGTGGTCAGTACGGCGATTGCGATCGGGATGGCCTTCCTGGGGTTCGGCTACTGGGCGCTGGTAGGCTCCACAATCGCTGCGCCAGCTGTCAGCACGGCCGGTTTCTGGCTGACCACCGGCTGGGTACCTGGCAGGCCCCGCAGGGACACGGGAGCTCGCCGCATGGCCTGGTTCGGCGGCACCATCACCCTGAACGGCCTGGTGATGTACGTTGCTTACAACCTTGAGAAGGTGCTACTTGGCCGAGCCTGGGGGGCTGACGCGCTTGGCCTCTACGGCAGAGCGTACCAACTGATCACTATACCCACCACTAACCTCAATGCCACTGTTGGCGGAGTCGCCTTCTCGGCGCTGTCCCGGCTTCAGGATGATCCGGACCGGCTCAAAAACTATTTCTTGAAGGGCTACTCGCTGGTCATGTCGATGACCCTGCCGATCACTGCGCTCTGCGCGTTGTTCGCCAACGAACTCGTCCTCGTCTTGCTTGGACCGAAGTGGAACGAAGCAGCTGTGATCTTTCGCCTGTTGGCTCCCACGGTCATGACACTGGGCATGATCAATCCCCTCGCCTGGCTCCTCGTGGCGAGCGGCCTGCAGGTACGGAGTTTGAAGATCGCACTGGTCATCGCTCCGCTGGTGATCACGTCGTACTTCATCGGCTTGCCCTATGGACCAAGGGGTGTTGCGCTCGCGTACTCGGTCGCCATGTTGATGTGGCTTTTGCCCCACCTCATCTGGTGCGTGCACGGTACGTCGATCTCGCTTCGTGACCTCTTGCTGGCAATCCGTCTGCCGTTCCTGTCATCGGTCGCAGCCGCCCTCTGCGGCTTCGGTGCGCGGCTGGCCTTCGCCCACCAGCTGTCCGCGCTGGCGATGCTCGTGGTCGGAAGCTGCGTGATGTTTGCCTCGTACGCTGGCGTCCTGCTGTTTGTTTTCGGCCAGAAAGACCTCTACCTTGGTCTCATCGGAATTTCGAGGCCGTCGCGGTCAGGCACAGCGAATACCGGAGTTCCGCTCGGCGGCTGACGGCGCCCGGTTCAGGATCGGTTCTGGTCCAGAGAGACCGGGGAGCAGAGAACCTCTCCGTGGAGAAAGCGCATGAATCCGAAGTTCATCCGAGGCGACCGGTCGAGGAGCTCAGTTGCGGCGCCGGAACGGTACCGCGTCGCAGAACTGGTGGAAGTTCGGAGTGCGGTTGAGATCCTGGCGACGTTAGACGCCGAGGGCAGCGTCCAAGCCATGCCGTTGATGCCCGAGATGCTGCAATACTGCGGTCGGCAATTCCGCGTGATGAAGTCGGCGCACAAATCATGTGACACGATATCCACCTACAGGAACCGATCGCTGCCAGACAGCTACCATCTCGAGGGACTGCGGTGCGATGGCCGCGCCCACGGCGACTGCGACGCCGCGTGCTTGCTCGTCTGGAAGAGTGCGTGGCTCAAGCGGGTGTCGGAGCCCGGTCCAACTGGAGACCGGCCGGCATCGCCGGCTGCTGAACCCCTGCTGGCTGGTCAGGCGGGAGAGTGCGACCTTGCCGCACTCGATCGATTGACCCAACCTCAACCTGGAGTTTCAGAGGCAGGCAGGACTCTCTACCGCTGCCAGGCAACCGAGATGTTCCGAGCGACCTCGCCGATAGCGCCCTGGGATTTGCGACCGTTCGTCCGAGACCTTTCGTCCGGCAATGTGGGGCTCTGGTGTTTTGTCAAGTTCTCCCTTCTCGCGATCTCCAACAAGGTGCGGAGCGTTTACTGGAAGCTGGGCCGATACCCTATGATCAAAGGCACGGCCGGGACGAGCACGCCGAGCCAGACGTTGAACCTGACGCCGGCAGAGCTTGTCGAGGTCCGCTCGAAGCAGGAGATCATGGGGACCCTCAATCCGCAGGGCCGCAACCGAGGTTTGTTCTTCGACGTCGAAATGCTCAGGTTCTGTGGTCAGCGGTTGCGGGTCCGGTCTCGCGTGGAGCGCTTTGTCAACGACCGGAACGGGGAGATGATCCGCTTGCCCAATCCGTGCGTCATCCTGGAGGGAGCGGCGTGCGGCGGCTGCATCAGCCGCGGTCGCCTCTTCTGTCCGCGGGCCATCTATCCCTTCTGGCGCGACGCCTGGCTGAAACGTGTTGATTGAAAGTGATGCTGTCCGACCGAGCCACCTGGAGCATGCATGAGCGCAGGCGTTGAACCGCTGGTGAGCGTCCTCACGCCCGTCTACAACGGGGCAGACTACCTCGAAGAGTGCATTCAGAGCGTCCTGGCCCAGACCTACACGAACTGGCAGTACGTCATCGTCAACAATTGCAGTACCGACGGGTCGCTCGAGATCGCTCACCGCTACGCGAGGGAAGAAGCGCGCATCCGCGTCGTATCGAACGAGAAGTTCGTTCGCGTCAATGAGAATTTCAACATTGCGTTTCGGGCGATCTCATCGGACAGTGGGTACACGAAGGTCGTGGCGGCCGACGACTGGCTGTTCCCAGAGTGCCTCGAGAAGATGGTCGCGCTGGGCGTGCGACACCCCAGCGTCGCCGTTGTGCAGGCCTACCGCCTTCAGGGAGTCGAGGTCGCGGGTGATGGCCTGCCCTATCCCAGCACCGTTGTGCCAGGCCGTGAGATCTGCCGGCTATGGTTGAGCGGTAGTGGCTTGTCGATCTTCGGGCACCCGTCGTCGGTCATGTATCGCTCGGACATCGTCCGCAGTACCGGGGCTTTCTTCAACGAGTCAAATCTCCACGCGGACACTGAAGCCTGCCTGAAGTACCTGGCACGGAATGATTATGGCTTTGTGCATCAGGTCCTGGTCTTTCTCAGGTTGCGGTCAGGCTCGCTCACCTCATTTTCCCAACAATTCGAGACGTACCTGCCGCGTCGGCTCTACGACCTCACCGAATACGGGCCGGTATACCTGACCCAGGATGAGCAGAGCCGCTACATCGCGGAACACCTGCAGCGCTACTACCGATATCTCGCCAGGGAGGTCTTCCGGCGACGCGGCGCTGACTTCTGGGCGTTTCATCGGAAGAAGCTCGCTGCCCTCGGATATCCTCTGAGCAGGATGCGAGTGTCCGCGCAGGCGTTGGCGTTTCTTCTCGACCTGGCACTCAATCCAAAGACCACCGTCACCAAACTGCTGAGACGCCTCTGACACGGGATGTCCGACATGAACGGCAGATGGCGGGAGTACCTGACACACAGGACCCATCGGATCGTCTTCCTCGTTGGGGTGACGATCGTCGGAGTTGTTCTTCTCCTGGTCGCTTCAAATGGAGTGCCGCCGGGAGCCGTTCGCTTCTCCCAATCGGCAACGAGTGTGGAAGTCTATGACTTCGTGGAGGTGACGATACGTGTGTCGAGGCCGCATGCAATCAACCCTTTCACGGATGTCGCCGTTCGCGGGACGTTTGGAGTTGCGGGCGGCGAGAATCAGTGGCGGGTCGAGGGTTTCTGCGACGCGGCAGATGGAACGGTGTATCGCATTCGGTTCATGCCCACGACTCCCGGCGATTATGCCTACGCGATTCAGTATCGGCAGGGATTGTATTCGTCGACGTCGACCGGCAAGTTTCATGTCGTACCCGGTGGCCGCCGTGGTCCGATCCGAATCGATCCACAGAACCGCTGGCATTTCGTTTGGGAGGGCACTGGCGAGCACTATTTCTTCAACGGCACCACGGCGTACTGGCTGATCGGTTGGCGGGACGAACGGGTTATTGAGTCTGCCATCGAGCGGTTCCGTCAACTGAAGATCAATAGGGTTCGCGTGACGATCGCCGGGAGAACGGCGGTGTTCTATGGCGAACCGGTGATGGCCGGACCGGACTGGACGCCCTTCCTCGAACCGTGGCCTCCCGCAAGGGGCCCGCACTTTCTTCACCTGTTGGGGCGGCTCGGTCAACGAGTCGGTATGGGCGTTGGCCGTGCATCGTTTGAGGCACTGGCTGATCTAGGCGTGCCCGACGACATCTATCATCCAGGGTTCGACTACAGTCGCTTTCAGGTGAGCCACTGGCAGAAGTTCGAGCGCGCGCTGCGTTTCGCCAGGGATCGGGATGTGATCTTCTCGCTCGTTCTCGATATGAACACCAGCCGGGTCCATCCGGAGCCCGGCAGTGTGGATGAGCAACTCTTCATTCGGTACGCCGTTGCGCGCTTTGCCGCGTTCTCGAACATCACCTGGGACCTTGGCGACGATCTGGACCAGTACCGGAGCGACGAGTGGACTCACGTCACCGGTGTTCGACTCAAGGAGTGGGACCCGTACCAGCACCTGGCCACCAGCCACCCCGGAGAGAACGCGCATCAGGATCGCGCTTCTGATTGGTTTGACTTCACGTCATTTCAGGAGTGGTCCAGGGCGCAACACGCCTTCATGCTGGACCAGCGAAGACAACAGGAACGCCTCGGCCGGATTATCCCACAGACAAATGAGGAATACGGTTACGAGGATCATTACCCGATGTGGGCCAAGGGAGTCGGATCGGAATCCGCCGACGCACTGCGCAGGGCCGCCTGGGACATCGTGATGGCGGGAGGATATCAGACCACGGGTGAGACTGCGCGACGCGGCACCCACATCTGGCCGGACACCGGCGGGGGGTGGATGAACGGCCGTGGCGACGATACCATGCGGATGTTCGAGGGGTACGCTCGGATGGCCGACTTCTTCACTGGTTTCGAGTGGTGGAAGACGGAACCGCACGACGAACTGGTGAGCGGCGGGAACTACTGCCTAGCGAGATCCGGTGAGATCTATGCTGTTTACCTGCCGCACGGCGGACATGTCACTGTCCGACTGGAACCCGGGGAATACGACGGCACTTGGTTCAACGCTACGACTGGAGCTCAGATCTCCCAGTCGTCGACCACGGTTGGAACCGGTGCACCGAGGTTTACTGCTCCGTCCGAGAGCGAGGATTGGGCACTCCTGCTGCGGAAGAGATAGCAGCCCGTGAACTCGAGTCAGCGTGAGTTCACGAGGTGCACCATTGAGTCGCAGCTTGTTTGTCCTCGCGCGGAGCCGCGCCAGGTGGGGGGGGTAGTGGCAGCTTGAAGCACGCCGGCCGGTTGAGTTGACGCTTGACCTGCGGCTGGCCACGCCGCCTGCGGAGTGGGCGTGCGGAGACAGCACGGCGCGCGTCAGCATCCTGCTCGCTGTCGCGGAGACGCTCTCAAACCGCTGAGCCAAATGCGCCGAAGCGGTCTTTCCCTCATCCACGAAGGGTGACCGTGCGATTCGATTCACTTCCCTTCGGGGTCTTTCTCCCCTGTGTGCTTCTGGCATATTGGGGCCTCCATCGGAGCGGCCACCGGTACCAGAATGCAGTTGTTCTGGTTGCCAGCTGTACCTTCTACGGCTGGGTCGACTGTCGATTCCTGGCACTGCTTTTGGGCGGAGCGCTCTGCGATTACCTGGTCGGGCTGGGAATGGCTAGAACCGTTCGCCCTGAACTACGACGTGCGCTCGTCGGTTGCAGCCTTTTGGTGAACCTCGGATCGTTGCTGGTCTTCAAGTACCTGAACTTCTTCATATCGTCACTCGGTGCCTTGCTGGACGGAGTTGGACTCGATGGCAACCTCGGCGTCTTGAGCATTCTGGTTCCGATCGGTATCAGCTTCTTCACGCTCCAGAGGATGACCTACGTGCTGGACGTCCATCAAGGCAAGCTCCAGGCGACTACGGATTTTCTGTCGTTCGCTGCCTTCGCGTGTTTTTTTCCGTTCCTCTTGTCGGGCCCTATCGAACGCGCATCTCGCATGCTTCCGCAGTTTCAGACAGACCGCGTTTTTGACGTCGAACGGGCTAGTGGGGCCTTGCGGTTGATGCTCTGGGGCCTTTTCAAGAAAGCGGTCGTAGCGGACAATCTCGCCGGCCGGGTCGATTACGTGTTCTCACACCATGACAGCCTTGCAGGTATCGATCTAGCAGCCGGGGCTTTTCTTTTTTCAGTGCAGCTGTACGCGGATTTCTCCGGGTATTCTGACATAGCGATCGGGACTAGTCGCCTGATGGGCTTTCGCCCGTCCAAGAACTTCGCCTACCCGTATTTCTCGAGGGACATAGCGGAGTTTTGGCGTCGGTGGCACATCTCTCTCTCGAGTTGGTTTCGTGATTACATCTATACCCCTCTGTCGTGGAAGCTCACCTTGCGGGCCCGCGCGAGGAAGATGGGGTGCATCCTACTGACATTCTCACTAAGCGGGCTCTGGCACGGCGCAGCGTGGACGTTCGTGGTCTGGGGCATGCTGCACGCCCTGGGGTTTGTTCCAGTCGTGTTTCGCAGCCAGACCGTCGATGAATCGCGCCAAGTCGCTGCCGGCCGGTGGCTCCCGTCAGCACGAGAATGTGCGCACGTGGCGGCGACATTCGGCTTTGTCACGCTTTTCTGGATATTCTTCCGCTCCGGCTCCCTCTCCCTCGCAGTCGCCTTCGTCAAGAACATGGCGACGCACACCTGGCTTGTGGTCCCAGGTTCGAGAGCTCTCCTGTTGCTTGCGTGCGCGTTCTTGGCTCTGGAGTGGGTTCGGCGCGAAAGGGAATTCCCTCTTGATGTAAGGTCGCTTGCTGCCCGATGGCGTTGGGTTGTGTATGTTGGAGTCTCGCTCGGAATCATGTTCTGGGGCTATGCGGGAAAGCTGGATTTCATCTATACGCGCTTCTAACGGGGCGACTATGTTCGCATTCTGTCGGCGACTGGTTTGCTTTGTCGCGGTTCTCGCAGCGGTGTACTTCAGTTTGATCCTCCTCGTCGCCAATGGCACTGAAACAACCAAGGCGTTTGTTCAACGCTACACGAATATTCCAGCTGCAGTCCCAGTGCACGCCGACACACCTCGCAGACTCGCCGAGGTCTTCGAGGCTTCGGATCTAGATGTACTTTTCATCGGTTCTTCCCATTGCTATCGCGCCTTCGACCCGAGACTATTCGCGGCCCACGGGTTTCGGTCCTTCAACCTGGGGTCGACGGCCCAGACTCCGCTGAACTCCTATTTCTTGCTCCGCCAGCATCTGGCTCACTTGAAGCCGAAGCTCGTAATAGTCGAAACGTACTGGGCGATGTTCGAGAACGACGGCAGCGAGTCATTTGTGGACCTCCTGACTGGCACGGGTCTGAACCGGGACATGTTGGAGATGGCCTGGTCCACGCACAGTCCTCTGGCGTGGAACGCACTCTTCCTCCGTGCGCTGAACGTCAGAAGCCGATCAGGCACGGCCTTTCCCCCAATGCGTGATGAGGACATGTACGTGGGCCGCGGTTTCGTCGAACGGAAGGAGGGATTCTCGGGCGATTTGCCCATGCTGACTGCTCGTGCTGTTCGCCCGAATTCACTGCAGTTTGAGTACCTTCGGAAGATGCTCCAACTGGTTCGGAGTTCTGGGGCGAGGGTATTCATCTTGGTCCAACCCATGCCGCGAGCGACGGTAGACACGTTCGTCAACCGGTCCCAGATCAACAGAGACATTACCGCCATTGCAAACGCCGAGAATAGCGAATTCCTAGACTTTAATGATCAAGAGACGTTTGATGGCCCCGAGTACTTCTATGACCGGGACCATCTGACTCAGGCAGGGGTCGTTCTGTTTGACCAACGGCTGCTTGAGGAACTGGAGGCGCGAGAGTTGCTGCCTCCCCGGACGGCCCCGAAGTCGGGGGGGTAGACGCGCAAGCTCCCCGCACATGTCGACAGTCGTTGGCAGGCTGCGCCGAGTCGTGGCGTCGGCTCTCAGAAGAGGTCCGGCATCCCGTTCCCGTATACTGTTACCCTAATGGGCAGTGGACGGACTTCGGAACCCCGGAGACACGTCTCCTTCGAGAGCGGGTTTTTCTGGGCGCCGTCGTCGGCGAAAACGGCTTTGCAGATCGCGCGTCGTTTGATGACGGCGACGACGGGCCATTCAGGACCAAGCGCCTGCCCTTTCCTGAAGACCTGTCGGATCTCGTGCAGTACGTCAGCAGCATCGAGAGGTGCAAGCAGTTGATTCGGGACAGGCGCTGACGTTCTGGCCCTGCCGTTTGGCAGCAGGGTTCTGGGACTCGGAATGCACGTCCCGTGTCCTGCTGCTGAGGTGTTCAGTTATGCCACGGTCGTTAAGAACCCGCATGCTGAGAGGGCTTCGGAACCCTTCGTTGGCCATTTCCTATCTGCAAGCGCGGCTGCGTGGGGCGTGGGTTTCTGCACGGCATTGGCACAATGCTCGGGTGCGGATAGGTCGAGGGTTCTCTGTGGTTTCTCGACTGGCAATTAGAGGTCCCGGGCATGTCACAATCGGCGACCACGTCAGCGCGGATGGCAGGCCGCACCCAGTCACCCTGTTCACCTACTCGACGGAGGCCGAACTCTCGGTCGGCAGCGGGACATTCTTGAATGGCACCCGCTTCGGTTGTGCGCGGCGGGTGCGAGTCGGCAGGAGGTGCATCCTCGCCGATTGCAGGATTCTGGACACGAATTTCCACAGCATCTACCCTGAGCGACGAGATGACCCTCGAGACGTAAAGGTCCTGCCCGTTGAGATTGGTGATGATTGCTGGATCGGAGCGGGAGCCTTCATCCTTCCCGGCACCCGAATCCGCGAAGGAAGTACTGTGGCTGCTGGCGCCGTCGTCATGGGCAGGTTTCCTGCACGGTCGGTAATCGCCGGGAATCCGGCGACGGTCATCATGACGGTGGGAGTCGCTTCCTCGTAAGAGTGCGCTTCTGGCCGAGCGCAGGCAGGTCGGCGGAGAGTAGCACGGAACGCGACCCGACAAGCGTTCGGTTTCGGGATTGGAACGCCCATGGAATTCAAAGTTCCGAGCAGTTTCTGAGCGTGCAACATGAAGCTCCTTGTCCGTTCGATGTTCACGCTCCGGCATAAGGTCGCACGATTTCGGCTGGAACGTCGCTGGCACGAGTTGCGACGCGATGGGCTGCGCCTCGGTGCAGATGTCTGGCTTCCAGGTTCGACGTGGATTGACCCGGATTACCGTTTCTTGATTACCATCGGCGATCATTGTGGTTTTGGAGAGGAATGCCTGATCCTGGCCCACGATGCGCAGATGGATGAGTTCCTGGACGGAGCTCGAGTCGGACGGGTCGTCATCCACGAGTCCTCCCACATCGGCACCCGGACGACCATCCTGCCAGGAGTCGAGGTTGGCCCGCGGACAATCGTAGGGGCGAACTCCGTTGTCAGTAGGTCGCTTCCGCCAGACACCGTGTGTGCAGGCAATCCCGCGCGCGTCATCTGCACTCTGGACGACTATCTGACGCGGCACCGAGACAGGATGCAGCAGTCCCCAACGCTGTCGTACGGCGAGCTCGTGGGTTTGCCAGCGGCGGCTGAGCGCCTGAGGGAAATGGCCCTGACTCGAGATGCCTACATCACCGGCGGACGCTCGGCGGAGCTTCGAGGCGAAGGAGGCACTCCACGGACGTCACGCTACGACATTCGCAAGAATCGGCGATGACGATCGGTGCGGCGACGTCGCCTCAACGCAGCCTGATAGTTCGAGTTTGTTAACGCGACGGCCGGATTTCCAGGGGATTTCGCGTTGCGTCACGCGTGATCACTTTTGAGGACATTGTACTTCTCCGCAGATTTCGCTATGCTGCGCCGCAATGGCGGCCGTCGAATCGCCCGCATGGCTGTCGCGGTTGACGACCTGGCTCGAGCACTTCGAGCCGGTGTTCGCCCAGCGCGCCCAGCGGGACGGCTTGCGCCCCCCTGCTCCCCGAGGAGCTTGCCAACAAACGTCGACAGATCCATCCTTGCTTTGGCCATAGTCGTCGCCCTCCGTGTAGGTCCTCTTTGCCGAGAAGAACTCACAGAACGATGCGCCATGGCCGTCTTCCTGTCCAGCTTCAACGGCCTACCGAATCTCCACCACGTCCTGGGACTAACCTCTCCAATTGACAGGCCGGCATGGGAGGCGCATGATCGGGCCGCGTATATGTGCGTCTCGTCGGCCTCTGCCGGCGCCACTGGTAGTGAGTCGTCGATGCCCCACCACCGTCGTCCGACCGGGAGTGAGGCTCAGCAGTATCGCCCGCCCGAGTTCTGGTGTTCGTGGGCGCAACGGGCGTGCCGTTCCGGGGCGTGCGCCGCCACGCCGGTGTGAGAGCTGGTGGTTGAGGACTGGCGGTTGAGGGGGGACCGTCGGCCCAACGACGTCTCCCTCAACACCCCCGCGGGGCCTCTTCCAGGCCCGGAGGTGCATTCATGTCCCGTCAAGCAATTGGGCTCGTCCTGGTGCTGGCGTTGGCCGTCACAGTCTTCGCGTGTCAGAAGTTGCCAACTGTTGTGCCGACGGGCCCTCAACTGGCATCCGAAACGCTGACTCGCCCGGATGCGATCCCCGCCGCGTGGGGCAATCTCGTGGGCGTCTCGACGGTCGGTCAGTATCCGACTTATGCGCAGCTCTGGTTCCAGGATGACCAGAAGGTCATCCGAATGGTCACCGTACGAATGACGACGACGACCATGGACATCCTGAACGCCCGACTCATACGCCGGAACTAGGAGGCTACGATGACGTACGCGCCAAGTTGGCTCGCTCGCGTGCTGTTTCTGGTGGCCTTCGGCCTGGCAGGCTTGGCGGCGCTTGAGAAGGTCGCCAACCTCGTCGGCTACACCGTGCTGAAAGGCTACACCCCGCTTCAGTTCATCGAGTTCACGGCTGTCGTTCTGTTGTTCGTGATCGCGTTGCTCCTTCGAGACATTCGGCACAACACCGCGCCAAAGCCGTAGAAGCCGGCGAGCGGGCCGATGGCCGCATGGGGCGCGCTTAGACATCCGCCAGCGCGATCTGGATTCTCCTCGGCGCTTCATCAGACGCGGCCGAGGATCCAGTACCAGACATAGCCGACGTACTCGTGATATGCCGACTGTAGATAGGCGAAGCGGCTCGTCGACGGGTCATCCGCCTGCTGGACGACCATCTGGGTCCAATCCAGCCACCGCGTCCCGGCCGGGTAGGATCGCGCCGCCCAGATAGCGGCAGGGGCGGCCAGCGGCTTCATCCCGAGCTTGTGGGCCACCGCAGTCGCGCGCCGCAGGTGGTAGGCCGACGTAACCAGAATGAACGGCTCGGAGCCGACTATCTTTCTCACCTCCACGAGGTTCTCATAGGTCGTCGTTGATTTCCCCTCGATCACGATGCCTGCCTCAGGAACACCCATCGCTCTGGCCAGATCTGCCATGAGTTGAGCAACGGGCGTGTCCCCCTCGCTGAGGACGCCGCCCGAAACCACTAATGGGACGCCAGGCAACTCACGAGAGAGCCGAATGCCCTCCACCACCCGGACTGTGGCCTCCATGGACAGCTTGCTGGTCACAGGGAGATAGCGAATGTTCTCGCCATAGTCGGCCAGCACCACGATCGCACGGACGCCCGCAGATGCATCGACATGCCGCATCGGCGGAAACGGCCGTTCCAGGCCGAAGACGAGAATCTCGGCGAGAGGCGCAAGAAAGACGACCAAGTAGAGGCAGCCGCCGGCCCATACCAACCGGCGGCCCGCTGGCGATGTTCGGCGGAAGGCGTTCAGAACCAACCCGACGACGAACAGCAGCGTCACGATCCCGATGGGGGAGAAGCACGTCTCGATAGTGCCCTGGAGCGTGGTCATCTTGCGCGTCCTTTCAGCGGATGCGAGGCGAACGGGTTCACGTGACAGACAAGCCTACTCGCTTAGTAACCGGGCCATAAAGGAGGAGCGGGCGGCGGCGGCAATGAGCGCCGAAGCCGGAAGCGCCAGTGGAAGTGATATCATGACTGGCCTCTCCATGAGCGAATGTCACCCACGTCGGTACCAAGAGCGATCGGCGCGACAATTGCAGGGCGCTATGACCGTGGCGGGTGCTCGCAGCCGACTCTGGTCGCCGTCAACCCATCGTCGTCCCGTCTTACCCTCCGTATGAAGGCCTGGTGGGATTGGGGCTCCAGCAGAGCCCCGCTGTTCGGCGTCTCTCTGGTTGTGCTCCTGTTCCTGGTGGTGTATCGCGACACCCTGGGCCTCCTGACCGCCTACTGGGCGTCGAACGACATGTACTCCTACGGGTTCCTGGTGCCCGTGATCAGCGCTCTGATGTTCTGGTCGCGGCGCCATGAACTGCCGTTGACGCCCGTCTCACCGAGTCTGCTGGCCGGGTCCCTCGTATCGGTCGTCGGCCTTGCCACGCTGCAGTTCGGGCGCGCCTCCGTCACGAATCTGATCCAGGAGATGTCGCTTTTCGTCACGGTCGTCGGGTTGACGCTCCTCTTCAGGGGGTGGACGTTCGTTCGGCGCTTCTGGTTTCCCGTCGCGTACCTACTGGCCATGATCCCGTTCTGGGACGTTCTGACGCGGGGCGTGCAACCGTTCTTCCAGGTCTACTCGGCGGCCGTGGGTGTCTGGCTGTTGAGGCTGATCGGCATTCCCGTCCTCCGGGAGGGCGTCTTCATCCAGCTGCCGAACATCCGCCTCGAGGTGGCCGAAGCCTGCAGCGGGATCAACCACCTGATCGCCGTCATGTGCATCGGGGTTCCAGCCACCCTCTTGTTCGTCAGCAGATGGAGAAGGCGCGTCTTGATCCTCGTCAGCGCGGTCTTGATTGCGCTCGTCAGCAATGGCGTCCGGGTCGCGGTCGTGTCGATGTTCGCGTACAACGGGATACGCGCCGCAGACGGAGACATCCACGGACCGTATGCCCTCTTCAGGTCCCTCGTGATCTCAGGCGTGGGGTTCCTCGTGCTCTTCGCACTCATCTCGTACTACTCCGACAAGGAGACACCGTGGCGCCCTGCGCCGTCCGCTACGGAGGGCGGCGGCGAGCCAGGCGCGACGGTCGCGGCGCGAATAGCGCCGCGGGCTGTGATCTTCGCCGTCCTGCTTCTCTGCTGCTCGTTCGCCGTCCAACAGTGGAGTCGAGACCTCAGCGTGCCGCCGAGTCAGAGCCTGACCGGTTTTCCGCAGAGCTTGGGCCGGTGGCAATCGGAGAATGGTGGACACGCCGGTGCGTTCGAGGCCGCGGCATTCGACGACGAGATGTCCCGCGACTATGCCACACCGGGCGGAGGAACGCTGAACCTGCGAGTGGGGTACTTTCGGAATCAGGCGCACGGCAAGAAGCTGGGCGGATGGGATATGGCCAGACTCCTCGACGCCCAGAACAGGCCGATTCACGACGTCGACTACGGCCTTGTGCGTGCGAAGGAATTCACCGTGGAAGGCCCGGCGGGGAGGTCGCACGTCACGTATTGGTACGCGGTTGACCGGACTACTCTGGCTGAAGACTACCAGATACGGCTCCTCAGCGGGTTCCGGTCGCTGTTCTTGAGAAGGAGCAACGGTGCGCTCATCGTGATCACGAGGCCGTTGACTGATTCCGAGAGTCTCGAGGCGTCCAGGACGGCGATCCGCAACTTCGTTGACGCCCTGATGCCCGTCCTCGGGCGCTACCTTCCGCACACGTGATGTGGACGGCTCTCTCGAGAAGACGATCTGGCGACACGATTGCGGAGAATGGGCATCCTTCCCCCCACGCGGTGTGGGACCCGGCCTGTGCAGCTTGATAATCGACCTGCCGATACGGAGAATAGCGCTGGTGCGGCTGTTCGCGGGATTCAGCCAGGTGGTCCATCCGACTCTTCCGGGAGGAGCTCGAGAGCATGGCCGTTGACGCTCACAGGCCGCCGTGGGAGACCGACGACGTGCGGATGTTCCGTGGCACGGTGGCTCAGGTGATCCGGGACGAGTTCCTGCCGCAACAGGCCCGCTGGCGCGAGCAACACCGTCCGGACGCGGCCGCCTGGCTCAGCGCGGGTCAGGTCGGGATGCTGCTGCCGGACGTGCCGGAGGGATATGGCGGCGGCGACGGCACCTTTGCCCATGAGTGCGTCGTCCTGGAGGAGCTGGCCCGCGCTGGAGTCCACTTCGGCTCCGGCGTGCAGAGCATCGTCGCTCACTACATCCTGGCCTACGGCACCGAGGAACAGAAGCGGAAGTGGCTGCCGCCGATGGCGCACGGCGAACTGGTGGGCGCGATAGGGATGACCGAGCCGGCGGCCGGGTCCGACGTCGGCGGCATCAGGACCACCGCCGTTCGAGATGGCGAGCACTATGTCATCCACGGCTCGAAGACGATGATCAGCAACGGCTGGCACGCCGGGCTCGTGTGCCTGGCGGTGAAGACCAATCCGACCGCGGCTGCCATGCGAGCGATCTCGATGATCGTGGTCGAGACGAAGGACCTCCCTGGCTACAGCGTGGGCCGGCCGCTCGAAAAGGTCGGGATGCATGGTCAGGATACCTGCGAACTGTTCTTCGACGACGTGCGGGTGCCGGTCGCCAACCTGCTCGGGGCGACCGAAGGCCGCGGCTTCTCGCAGATGATGCAGCAGTTACCGTTCGAGCGCCTCTCGATCGCGGTGGGCGCGATCGCGATGGCGGAAGAGGCGGTGGCGGTCACCGTCCGCCATGCCAAGAACCGGACGCTGTACGGCAAGCCGTTGTTCGACCTGCAGAACACGCGATTCAAGCTGGCCGAGTGCGCGACCGAAGTGCGCATCGGGCGCGCCTTCCTCGACGAGTGCGTCGGCCGCTACCTCGCCGGCGGACTCGATGACGTCGCCACGGCCATGGCCAAGTACTGGTTGACCGAGTCTCTCTGCCGAATCGTCGATACGTGCGTCCAGCTACACGGGGGATACGGCTACATGACCGACTATTCGATCGCCCGCATGTGGGCGGACAGTCGCGTCCAGCGGATTTACGCCGGCGCCAACGAAGTGATGAGAGAACTGGTCGCGTGGTCGCTCTGATGTCCGTGTCGAGCGCCGATCAGCCGGGCGATCAGCGGTGATTAGGTCAATCATGAAGCGCGGGTGGAACGCCGCCGGCCGGAGGACACCTACACGTGACGCGGGACGAGACTGAGAACCCGGGTGGCGCGCGTCTGGTGGACGAGGACGACCGCGCGAGCCGGCAGGCACCGCTCGGGGCAGAACGCCACAGAATCCTCTACGAGTGGAACGATACACGCGCCGAGTTTCCGGACGTTTGTACGCACGAACTGTTCGAGCGGCAGGCCGCGCGTACCCCCGATGCCCCGGCCGTCGTGTGCGGAGATCGGCGGCTCACGTACCGCGAATTGAACGAACGTGCGAACCAGGTCGCGCACTGCCTGCGGCGCCGCGGTGTCGGGCCGGACGCGCTGGTAGGCGTGTCCCTGCACCGTACGCCGCTGATGCCCATCGGACTGCTGGGCGTCTGGAAGGCGGGTGCGGCCTACGTGCCCCTCGACCCCACGTATCCGGCGGAGCGACTGGCCTTCATGGTGGGCGACGCGGCGGTGAACGTGCTGTTGGCGGACACAGACGCGAAACCGTTGTTCCGGGACATCGGCGACAGGCTGGTTTGTCTCGATGCGGACTGGCCGCTCATCGAGCCGGAAAGCCGCGAGAATCCTGCCGCCGTGGCTGGACCGTCGAACCTGGCCTATGTCATCTATACCTCCGGCTCGACCGGCAAGCCGAAGGGCGCGCTGATCGTACACCGCGGGCTGGTCAACTACCTGTGGTGGGCCATCGGAGCGTATGGAGTGCGGGCGGGTGACTCGGTGCCCGTACACTCCTCGATATCGTTCGATCTGACCGTCACCAGCCTTTATCCGGCCCTGCTCTCGGGCGGGCAGGTCGAGCTGTTGCCGGAGGATGTCGGGGCGCAGAGCCTGGTCGCGAGCCTGCGGAACGGGACGCAGCGGGGACTCGTCAAGATCACCCCCGCACACCTCGAAATGCTCAACCGGCAGCTTGGAGCGGGCGAGGCGGCCGGAATCACGCGGGTGTTCGTCATCGGGGGCGAGAACCTGACGGCGGAGAGTCTGCGCAGCTGGAGAGAGGCCGCGCCGATGACCCGCCTGATCAACGAGTACGGGCCGACCGAGACCGTGGTGGGCTGCTGCGTCTACGAGGTTCGACCCGACGACCCGGGTCATGGGTCGGTCCCGATCGGCCGGCCCATCGCGAATACCGAGCTTTACGTGCTCGACGAAGCGCTGCAGCCGGTCCGGATCGGCGGTATGGGCGAGTTGTACATCGGCGGCGCGGGCGTCGCGCGCGGCTACCTGAATCGGCCGGAACTCACCGAGGAGCGTTTCCTCCCCGACCCGTTTTCGGGGCGGCCCGACGGCCGCCTGTACAGGACCGGGGACCTGGCGCGGTACCGTAGCGACGGCGTGCTCGAGTACCTGGGCCGCGTGGACAACCAGGTCAAGGTGCGCGGTTACCGGATCGAACTCGGGGAGATCGAGGCCACGCTCTCGGGCCAGCCGAAAGTTCGCTCGTGCGCGGTGCTTGCCCGCGAGGACGCGCATGGCAACAAGCAGCTGGTCGGCTATGTCGTACCGCGCGACGGCGAAACGCCGGCCTCGGACGAGATGCGCCGTTTTCTGATGGAGCGCCTGCCGGACTACATGGTGCCGGCGCACTTCGTCGTGCTCGAGTCGTTCCCCCTCACGGAGAACGGCAAGGTCGACCGCCGCGCGTTGCCGGCGCCGACCTACGAGAGCGCGTCCGGATCCCGGGGCTACGTTGCGCCGCGCACCGACACGGAGGAGCAGCTGTCGGCGTACTGGAAGGACCTGCTGGAGCTCGAACGTGTCGGGATCCACGATGACATCTTCGACCTGGGCGCGAGCTCTCTGATGGTGATCGCGGCCTCCGTCTATATCCAGAAGGTGTTCGGCGTCGCGCTCGAGATGGTCACCCTGTTCGAGAACCCGACCATCGCGCAGATCGCCGCTGCGATCGACAGTGCAAGGAGCAAGGACAGCGGCGACCGGCCGCCGAACAGCCAACCGGCCGGCGCGGCGCAGGCTGTGCCGTCTGCTTCTGAGCCCACGGGCGTGACCGCTCCGGCGGTGGCGAGGGTGGCGGCCGTAAGCGCGCACGTCATCCCGTTCCGCTTCGGTCCGGCAGGCCGCGAGCTGCTCGGCCTCTACCAGCCGCCGCCCGACGGGGAGGACCGCCGGGAATGCTGCCTGCTCTGCAATCCGTTCGGCCAGGAGGCCGTGCGCGCGCACCGCGTCTTCAGGATCCTCGCCGACCGTTTGTGGCGCTCCGGGTTTCACGTGCTGCGGTTCGATTACTTCGGCACCGGTGATTCCGACGGCGCCGACGAAGACGGGGACCTCACCGCGTGGACCGAGGATGTCCTGCGGGCCCACGATGAGATCGTCCGCCGCAGCGGCCAACCACGGGTCGCGTGGCTGGGTTTGCGCCTCGGTGCGAGCCTGGCGGCCCTCGCCTCCGCGTCGGCAACCCGGGGCCCCGCGCGTCTGGTCCTCTGGGATCCTGTGATCGACGGAGCGGCGTACCTCGCCGAGCTCTCAGCCGCACACGTCGACGAACGCAGGGGGGAATTCGGGCCGCGCTGGGAGGTCGAGCACCGCCTCCGGGCCAAGGTCTCGGAGGAGGCCAGGACCGAAGCACTTGGCTACCCCGTGACTCCGGCCCTGAAGGCGCAGTTCGGCGCGCTGTCTCTCGCGTCGTTCCACGGCGTGAAGGCGGAGCGCGTTACGCTCATCGGGTCCGGTGTCGGCAGCGGACCGGCGGGCCTCCAGGCTCGGCTGGTGGCCGCCGGACTCGACGTCCGCACACGGGCGATCCAATCGAGCATCACGTGGCTCCTGAACGACATGCTGAACGATTCCCCTATCCCTCTGGACGACCTGCGCAGCTTCGTCGAGACGGTATCGGAGGACGCATGAAGGAGCACTCCATCACGTTCGGCGCCGATGCCGGGCTGGTCGGCACGATTGCCGTGCCGGAGGCGATGGGCGCGGGGCGGGCGGGCCTGGGCTTCCTGCTCTTCAACGCGGGCGTCGTGCAACGCGTCGGACCGCACCGAATAAACGTGCGCCTTGCCCGTCAACTCGCGGCACGTGGGATTCCGTCGATCCGATTCGACCTGGCGGGCCACGGCGACAGCGCCCGGCTCACCGGGCAGCACTCGTTCGAAGCGCAGGCCGTCGTGGACATCCGAGCGGCAATGGATGCGCTCGGCTCGGCGGTGAACATCGATCGCTTCGCGATCTTCGGGCTCTGTTCCGGCGCCTATCACGGATATGCCGCGGCGTTGGTCGATGAGCGCGTGGCGGGGCTCCTGATGTTCGATGCCTACCGATACCCGACGCTCAAAACCCACGCCTACCACTATCTGAAGGCGCTCCGCCAGCCGCTCGTGCCGCGCCGCGTGTATCGAAAGCTGCGCCGGGGTGTCCTGGGTCTGGGCCGGTCGCTTCGTCGGATTGGCAGCCGCGCGTCTGCCGAGCAGCCGGTCGCGGAGCTCGGCCGCATCAACTTCGTCCCGTCCAAGTCCGACTTCGCTGCGGGGCTCAAGCTGCTGCTCGACCGCGGCGTCAAGATTGCCATGGTTTACTCCTCGGGCGACATTCGTCTCTACAACTACCGGGCGCAGTTCCGCGACGCGTTCGCGCGGTTCGGGATCGCCGAGAGGATCCCGGTGGCGTTCTGGCCCGATGTCAGCCACGGGGCCTCGGCTCTCGCCGACCAGGCCGAACTGATGCGTCTGATCCTGGCTTTTGGCGTCGATTTGCACGCGGAGTGGGCGCAGGCCAGGATACGCTCAGCCTAGCACTCGGTCGCAGTGCCTACAGCGAGCGCTTTCTGGTATCTGGTTGGTACGACCTATCGGATGCGGACGTTGGTCGGGGCTCGTGGAGCTGCCCCAAGAGGAGGTGTCGGGGGCGGGTTCGGGCGGCCGGTAGCAATCGTCAGACCGTCGATCCAGAAGGTCTGATCGACCGGAGAGCCGTCGCCGATGTATGGCGAATACAGCAGTTGGTTGAACTTGAGGGCCGGTTGGGCCCCCGTGCGAAAGACGACGTTCGCATGGTCGATGATCAATTGTCCGTCGTACCAATAGCGCACGATTCCGTCTTGCACGCCTTTCCCGCTCGTAATGCTGTTCAGCTTGAAGTAAGCTTCGATGAGGTGCCAGTCCCCCTTGTAAGTTGAACTGCCCGGCACGTCACCGAAGTAGACATGGCCGGCGGACCAGGACTTCCCGTTCCAGTGCATACCGGGGCCAGCGAGGTAACACTCTCCATTGCCGTGACCGTCGCTATCACCATTGCACCCGGCCACGGCCCGAGATTCCGTGACTCCTGTGAGGTCTTGCCCGACCCGCGTTTCATCGATGTTCATCCCGTCCTGAATCAGGAACATCGGGACGCCCGCGTTCTGTTCGACATACGCGGTCAGGTGCGTGTAGGCCGGGCCCGCGTAGGAACCTTCCAGATTCGTGAGGAAGTTGAACATGTGCGGATGGTAGGGCTTCCCAGACCCAACCCAATTGGCACTGTGCTTGACGTAGTAGCTGATATAGACCGAGTCAGTCTCCGCAAACAGGTGACGGCCCGGAGTTCCGCCGGAACATACCGTGGCGCCTGAAGTGAACCGACATTCGAGGGACGAGGTGCCGGTGTATTTCTGCGCGGTGGAAAGCGTTCCGCCTGTGGAGTCATACCAGCCGCGCGATGCGAACGCGGCGTTGTCGAACGCGTCCTGGAACAGAATCGTCGGCGGTGATTGGCCTTGCGCGGCCTCGGCCGTCAGCACGATGGCGGCTGTCACCAACAGGGCTGTCCAGATGAAACCGCCGCGATCTGCGCACTGGCTCCGGATCAGACATGCCCCCTTCAATGCGGTCATCGCACTTGGACCGGTGCAATGTATGTACCGCCGGCTGTCCGCCAGCGCGCAGGTAATCTGGGGCACAGTTCGCTTCATTCCTCGGCGGAGCCGCGGGCCACCTACGGCCGTCAAGCTGACTTGGTCGGCTACCGTCATTGTCTTCCGCCGGCAAGGCCCGGGCAGGATCCAAGCACAAGTTTCGCGCGATGATCACACTTTGGTAATCGGAGCCCGGTAGCGAGAAACCGGCGGGCGTGTCGGTAGGCCCGATAGAGGTGTAGATTGCCGAGACCCGAGAGGGCCTCAGCTTCAGCCGAGGGGCATGAACATTGCTGGGTACCGGTCGGTTAATCGGACCACCGGGAGGAAGGCATCGTGAGATGGACCCTGTCTGTAATCGCCCTGATACTCATATCCCTTACCCAGTTCAGCTCGGGACAGGCCGCTCAACCAGTGATTGCGTCTGTTTCCGGAGCAGTCGCCAACCGGGCCTCGATTACGATCAATGGATCGCTCCTGGTCAGTGAGGACAAGTCGCACTACGATTCGTGGTTCACGAGCCATCCGAACGCCAGCGGCATGGACGGGGCGAACCCAAACGCGGATGGCTGGTTTGACCTTGGTTTGACGTTTGGGTCGTATGTCACCTCCCCGAAACTCACGGGAACCAAATCGGTCAAATTGAATTTCACTTCGCCATCGGGTGCTGAAGCAGGGGAATCGATTGTCTTCGCTCCGAACGTGACGACGAATGTCTACCTCCGTACCTACGTCCAGATGCACCGCAATTCGGCCTCGGGGTGGTTCGGTGGTCAGCGGAAGATGATCGGGTACTACAGCGCTGGCGACACAGTCATCATGGCGCCAGCGGATGGAAGCGAATGGGGACCGAATTGGGATTTCTTCTATGGCAGCAGTTTTCATGCCCTGCCGAACCCCTATGGCAACCTCGCACCCGACCACTGGTACTGCATCGAGTGGTACACCTCGAATAGCGGCTGGACTGTCTGGGTTGATGGGATTCAGGTCCTGGCCGAAACGTCGGGCGGTGGCGTCTACGGTAATGGCAACTACTATCACTTCGGGCTGTTCAGCAGCACGTCAACACCCGGGCTGAACATGGATTTCTTCTTCGACAACATGGTCACCGGATCGGCGCGACTCTATCCGCTCTCCAAGGTCGAGATCGGCAACAGCAGCGACTACGCGACGGCGACGAAGCGATATCAGGCACCCACGCTGCTGAGCGATGGCCAGGTACAAGTGACCTGTGATCTGACTGGGTTGGGCAACGGGCCGTACTACCTGTGGGTGACGAACAACCAGCAACAGCGGAGTGCGGCCTTTCCGTTGAGCGCCACCGGCGCCCCGGCGATGCCGAAGAACGTCGTGGTTCGCTGAACCTTCGAACGCGTCTGTCCGCAGCCTGCCCGCCCCGTATCCCTGCCGCTTGTCGGGCGGACCCAGCCAAACCCGGATTATCCTACGGATCGCGAGTGGTTAATCCGCTATCCTAGTTGCGCCTGGGGTGGAGCGCAATCTGGAGTGGCATCACATGACTGTGCTCGGGTTCTGGATCCTACTAGCTGTGGCCTGCTACAGTTATCTGGGCTATCCTCTGTTGCTTCCGGGTCTCCGCTGGCTGCGGCGACGCAGTCTCCGCCCGCACGTACGAGCCGCCGGATGCCCCGATAGAGTTACCCTGATAATCACCGCGCACAACGAATCGGGGCGCGTCCGAAGCAAGCTCGAGAATACTCAGGCGATTGACTGTCCACCAACGGTCCTCCAGTGCATTGTCGCCTCCGACTGTTCCTCGGATGACACCGACGACATCGTGCGCGAGTACCGGGATCGCGGCGTCGTCCTGGTGCGCAGCGAAGAACGGCTCGGAAAGGAGAACGCGCAGCGTCTCGCCCTCGATGCTGCCACGGGCGAGGTCATCGTCTTTTCCGACGTGGCCACCCGGATTCCTTCCGGGGCGCTGCGGACGATGGTGGGCTATTTTGCCGATCCGCAGGTGGGCGCGGTCTCCAGTGAAGACCGTTTTCTGGGCGCGGACGGCAGTGTCAGTGGTGAGGGCGCATACGTCCGGTACGAGATGTGGTTACGCCGCATGGAGTCCGACGTGGCCGGCCTGGTGGGATTGAGCGGGTCGTTCTTCGCGGCCAGGAGAGAGCTGTGCAGCGAGTGGGACATCCACTCTCCGAGCGACTTCAACACGGCGTTCAATTGCGCCCGACTGGGCGTTCGCGCCGTCACGGCCCCCGACGTGCTCGGCTACTATGCTGACCTGAGCAATCCGGGACATGAGTACAGGCGGAAGGTGCGGACCGTGCTGCGCGGCATGACAGCGATCGCTCGACACCGGGAAGTACTCAGCTTCAGACGTTTCGGCCTGTTCGCGTTTCAGGTCTGGAGCCACAAGATCATGCGCTGGCTCGTGCCGTGGTTTCTCCTTCTCCTTTTCCTGGACAACCTGTTGTTGGCCGCCGACCACTGGCTGTACGCTCTCTGCCTGCTGGGACAGATGGTCTTGTACGGCGTTGCCATCGCGGCGTCGCTCGTCGAGAAGGCGAGGACTCACCCGCTGGTGCGGATCATCTACTTCTTCGTGCAGGTCAATGTCGCCGTCGCCGAGGCCAGTTGCCGCTTCCTGTCGGGCCAGCGCATGACCTCCTGGCAGCCGTCGGCCAGATGACGAGTGCTGGAGGGGGGTCGCCGGATGTCGGCGAGGTTCACGGTCGCGATCCAGAAGGAGGTCATTTGCCATGCCGGCTAGCAACCTCAAGGTGCTGCTGACGGTGACTCGAACGGAAGGGCTTCGCGAGGTTCTCAACCGGCTGGCCTTTCGCTTCCTCAGGGTTCACACCTTCGTAGTGTACAGAATGCGGTTGTCGCCGGCTCTGCCCGACGGCGAGATTCCTGCCGGGATTGAGTTCAGGGAAGCAAGCACCGCTGAGCTCGCCAAGCTGCGCCAGGGCCGTTCAGACTTGCCGGAGTACTTCTATCGTGATCTGACCGACACTGCGGCAGAACGCTGTTGGGTGGGTCTGGAGAACGGCAAGCTAGGGTTCGTCGCCTGGATCAGCTACCGTGGCTCTTCCGACCTGGTCCGTGTTGGGCGGGCGGAGGCGGAGCTGGCTTACATCTATTGCCTGAAGGAACTCCGCGGGCGACACCTCACCGCGAACGCGGTGTTGGTCATCGCCCGAACGTTGCTCGGTGAGGGCATCACCTCCCTCCTGGCGGTTCCCAATTCGCTCAACCCCGCAATCATCAAGTCGTTCGTGAGGTGCGGGTTCGTGAGGGTGGGCTCCATCAGACGGTTCTTCGGCTTGTTCACCTGGCCGCGCCCGCCCGTCGACTTTACGAAGCTACCGTAAGTCAGCGTCCCAGGGCTTGAAGCGCACGCCGGCGCCAACGCGCATATCGGGTCGCTCCCATCATCGTGCGGACGGTGTGCGTGAGCACGTACCTCAGCCCCTCGGGGCCATACGTCGACTCAACGGCCAGCGCGAGCCTTTTCAAGCGGGCTTCCGGGGTGTCCCGCCGAACGGTGTAACGCAGGACGAAGTGCACGAAGTCGGGCGACGAGGCCACCACTCTCCGGTTCGGCCCCCACCGACTTGTCGCCACACACCGATAGCCCAGCGCCGCGTAGTCCGCCGGGCGCCACCCGTGCGGCGCGTCGCCCCCCGGAAGCGCGATCGTGGTGCACGGGTGCCCCAGGGCCTGTTCGATTTCCGCCTTTGAGCGGTCCAGTTCCCGCTCGGCCCTGCCGCGGTCGAGTTCGGAGAGGAACGGGTGGGTCGCCGTGTGCGATTGGACCGACATTCCCGCGTCCGCCATCTCCCGCAACTGCGCCCAGGTCACGTGCCCCGGTGTCCCCACCCACGAGGATGTGGCGAAGAACGTGGCGGCAGCCCCCTGCTCGAGCAAAAGCGGAAACACCTCTTCGTAGTGGGTCGCAAGACCGTCGTCGAACGTCAGGGCGACAACGGCGCGGGTCTGGTCGGCTAGGGCGTGCTCGAGGCTCCGAACCGAAAGGCCGAGCTCCTGCATCACTCGAACCTGCGCCGCGAACCGGTCGATCGTGAGCGCGAAGTAAGCCGGGACCGACCGCTCCGGAACGATGTCGTGGTAGATGAGGGAAGCCCAACGCTGAGGCATGACGACGTGTCCGCTCACACAGCCACCCGCCCGACTGACTCGTCACGGTGCGATTCCGCGAGAACGCCCTGAATGAGCTCGAGAAGCGTGTCGGCCCGTTTCTCCCAGGTATGCGCACGCGCCACCGCCTGCCCTCGCTCTCGGCACTGGTTCCGGTCGAGACGGAGCGCGTCGCGCACGGCCAGGATGAAGGCATTGGCGCTGTCGGCGACCGCGACAGAGTCCCTGTACTTCGCGACCTCTGGGATTGAAGTCGTCACGACCGGCAGGCCGGCGGCCAGGTACTCCAGCAGCTTCAAGGGGTCCACGGCCACCGTCCATCCGCTGAGGACGTAGGGGATGATGCCGACATCGAAGTGCTGGACGTAGGCCGGCAGGAGAGCGTAAGGCCTCTCCCCCAGTATGTGGACGTTCGGGCGGGCCAGTGGCTCAAGTTCCTTCTTGCCGAGCCCGACCGGGCCGACCAGGACCAGGGAGGCGCCTCTGAACTCCTCCGCCATGCGCGACAGGAGAGCGACGTCGCACTGCGTGCTCAGGCCCCCCGCAAACCCGATACGGGGCGGGGCGATACCGGCCAAATCGGCCGGCATGCTCGTCGCCTGGCTGAAGTGGGAGTAGTTCACGCCCTGCGGGAGGTGGAACGCCCGACCTGACCTTGGGAACTTCGACCGCGTCAGGCTGGCAGCCGTCGTCACCACCATGTCCACCCGGTTGAGAAGCTGCCCCTCCAGGGGCGCGAGCATGCTGGCCGTGTAGGTGGGGTAGAACAGGAAGTCGTCGAGGACGTAGTAGACCGACACCAATTCTCCGAGCCGGCCCAGCACTCCGACGGATGGCGGGGAGCCCGTGACCAGCACCGGCTTTCGCCTCGAACCCAGAGCGTTCAGCCGCCTGGTGATCGCCCGAGTCAGCGACCAGGTGTTGAACGCCCGGGCGAGTTGGAACTGGTGCCACGGAAGAACGTGTGGCTCTATAATCGCGGCCGGGATGTTGCCACCCAGGCTCCGGTCGGCTGACAGCTTCGCGACGGGTTCCCTCCCGGCGACCCTCGCCAGTTTCTCCCATGTCCGCTTGAGGTCCGTCGGATTGAGCCGCGGCGACCGATGACCGATCCCGTTCACCCACACCACCGGGTACCTGGCGGCAATATGCCGGAAGATGTGTTGGAGCGTGGACGGGTGCCGGCCCCAGTCGTCGCCGAATACGACGAACGGCGTCTCCCCCGCGATGAGCACGCGCTCTGAAGATGGCATCGGGCCTCCAGATGACGACAGCCTCGCCCTTCGGACACCGTGTCCCGACCCAGTCCACGAGATGCCCGTTCATATTACCGCGGGTCGGGACCATCAAGATACCGCGCTCGGCACGGGTCAGATATAATCTGCCCTGCGAAACCTCTCATGGAGCGCCATATTCGCGTCGCCTTGCTGGCCACGGCAGTCGAGTTCGGAGGCATAGATCGCGTCCTCGGCAATCTGGTTCGCTTCATGGACCCGGACGTCGAACTGCGGCCAATCCTCTACACTCGAAGCGATACCGTCAAACACCGCCTCTTCGACACGCTGGCGGAACTGGACGTTCGATTCGATAGGATCCTCGTCGATGCCAGCAGGCGTCGGCGCCCGACACCGCTGAGAGACCTGCTCCAAACGCTGGCGTGCGTAAGAAGTCATGGTGTCGACCTGATTCACTCGCATGGCTACAGGGCAGACGTCCTCGGCGTCACAGTCGCAAAGGTGCTCGGGCTGCCGATCGTCTCGACGTGCCATGGATACGTGTCCACCGACCGGCGCCTGGGTCTCTACAATCGGCTCGATCTGGTGGCCCTGAGGTACTTCGACCGAGTGATCGCCGTGTCCGACCAGTTGAGAACGGAGCTCATACGGCACGGCATCGACCAGCTCCGGGTTCAGACGCTCGTCAACGGCATCGGAGACTACCGGCGATCCGACCGGGACCGGATCAGGTCCGGTGTGCGGCGCCGCCACGGCATCGCGGAGGACGAGATCGTGTTCGGCTTCGTCGGTCGCCTCGGACAGGAGAAGGGGCTCGCGTATCTGATCGCAGCCTTGGCGAATCTGGGAGGCGAGAGGTTCAGGCTCCTCCTCGTCGGTGACGGCCCTCAGCGGGCCGCGCTGGAGGATGCCGCCACGCGGGCCGGCATGGGCGACAAGGTGCTGTTTGTCGGGTTCCAGGACGATCCCGCAGGCTGGTACCCCGCGATGGATGTCTTCGTGTTGCCGTCGCTCACCGAAGGAACGCCGATGGTACTCCTCGAGGCTATGTCGACCGGGCTGCCAGTCATCGCGACGGCGGTCGGCGGTGTGCCGTCCGTCGTGGCCGATCATGAGAACGGACTCCTGGTGCCGCCGGCCGATGCGATCGGGCTCGCGCGGGCGATGAACGTGCTGGCACCCGACAGGACTCTCAGATCCGCCCTCGGTGATCGAGCGCGCGCATCGGTCCTGGAGAAGTTCGACGTGCGCGCCTGGATCCGCGCCATGCACGACATCTACGAGGGCACGGTCGCTGAAAGGCGGGCGAAGGGGAATCCCGCCCGGCGGACGAACGCGTGCTGACTGGGGGAAATATGACCGGCATGCGTGTCATTCGCACCGCCTATCATCGTGCGCTGCTCATGCCCGGGGTGGGCGCATTGTCCTGGTTGGCCCGGCGCAACTGCGCGACGGTGTTCATGTGCCACCGTTTCACGGACCGGGAACGGGGAATACAAGGCATCGAGCCGGCGTGTCTTCGAAGGGCCTTGGAGTACCTTCGGAAGCAGGATTACGAGCTTTTGTCGCTCGGCGAGCTGTGCATGCGGCTCCGGAACGACCAGGTGCCCGGTGGCGCGGTCGTGTTCACGATCGACGATGGGTACATCGACCATGCGCTCGTCGCCGCTCCGGTCTTTGCAGAGTTCGACTGTCCGGTCACGACGTTCCTGACAACAGGCTTCCTGGACGGTTCGTTGTGGATGTGGTGGGACAAGATCGAATACGTGTTCTCGAACGCGGTTCGGCGTGTCATCGACATCAGCATCGGTTCGGAAACGCGGAATTACGACTGTGAAGCTCAGGACGATCGCGTACGAGCCGCGGCGGATCTCGTCGAACGGTGCAAGCCCCTCGCACATGACAGGAAACTCTCGACCATCGCCCGTCTTGCCGAACTGGCCGATGTCCAAGTGCCTGACCGGCCACCGGAGGCCTGCCGACCGATGTCGTGGGACGACGCGAGACGGTGCGAGAAAGGCGGCATGACCTTCGGCCCTCATACAGTCACGCACCCGATATTGACGAGCGTTCCACCCGAACGATCGGCATGGGAGATTACCGAATCCTGGCGACGGTTGACTGGCGAGGTCAGCCAGCCGGTGCCGATCTTCTCTTACCCCAACGGTGGGTGGACCGACTTCGGCGACAACGAGGTCCGGGTTCTTCGGGAGGCCGCGTTCCTGGGAGCTGTCGCCAGCGAGTGGGGGTTCGCCGACCGCGCCTCGTTCCAGGAAGTTCCGGATGGGCCATTCAAAACCAAGCGCTTGCCGTTTCCGGAAAGTCTGTCGGATCTTGTGCAGTATGTCAGCGGGATTGAACGATGCAAGGAGCTTTTGCGGAGCAAGCTATGACTCTACTCGATCGGGTTCGGTGGAACATCGCGTATAGGGTAGAGCGATTCCATTTGAGCCGCCGCTGGCGCCAACTGAGGCGCCACGGTCTGCAGTTGGGCACGGATGTCTGGCTCCCACGCTCGACGTGGATCGACCCGGACTACGGCTATCTGATCTCCATCGGCGATCACTGTGGTTTCGGCGAGGAGTGTGTCATCCTCGCTCACGATGCGCAGATGGACGAAGTCCTCAACGGCACACGCGTCGCGCGGGTCGTCATCCGAGAGTCGTCCCACATCGGGGTTCGGACCGTCATCCTGCCCGGAGTCGAGATCGGCCCCCGGACCATCGTGGGCGCAAACTCGGTCGTCACGAGGTCGCTTCCGCCGGATACCGTGTGCGCCGGCAATCCGGCGCGAGTGCTGTGCACGCTTGGCGACTACCTGTCGCGACACCGTTTAGGGATGCAGAGCTGTCCCGCGCTGCCGTACAGCACCATTGTCGGCCCGGACGTGAGTGAGCAACTCAGGCACTTGACCCATTCGGGTTCTGTCTATATCACCGGAGGGCGCGCTGCTGAACTTCTCGGCGACGGAGGAACGCCACGCACATCCGCGCCCGGCGCGAACTCGTGAGATGCTCCGTCTGCCTGCCTGTTTGCGAGCTGTTCGTCGCCAGTGGGTGGCAAGCGGTCGGTCCGTGTCTCTAGGGAGGATGTCTTGGAGCCCGCTCGGCTAACGATCCGCACCTACGAAGACCTGCCCGCTCTGGCGACAGTCCTCCCAGCTTGGGAGGACCTCCTCGCAGCGTGCCCGGCGGCCAGCATCTTCTCGACGTGGGAGTGGCTCGCGTCATGGTGGGAGACGTTCGGCGCTCCGTCACGGCTGCACGTGGTGGCCTTCTGGAACGGTGCCGGAGAACTCCAGGCGCTCGCTCCCCTGGCGATCGGGACCGAGTCGACGGCGCTGGGCGCAAGGTTGTCGATCCTCCGTCTGATGGGCGACGGGAGCCGGGACTCCGACAATCTCGGTTTCCTCGTGCGCCCGGGGTTCGAAAGCGAGTTCGCGGAGCGTCTGTTCGACCACCTGGACCGGGAGTCCGCGGCATGGGACATCGCCCGCCTCAACACCATGGACCCGGATGCGGTTTGGCTTCGACACGCTCGAGAAGTGCTGGCACGCCGTCGCTGGTCGAGCGTGGCGCTGTCGCAGCCGTGGTGTGTCGTGTCCCTGCCTGCGACCTGGGACGACTACCTGCGAAGGTTGTCCGGCAAGGAGCGCAGCAAGATCGGAGCCCGGACCAGGCGTTTGGGCAGGCGGTACGATGTGTCGTTCCATCGATGCAGCGACAATCGCGACCTCTCGGACTGCCTCGACTCGCTCTTCGCCCTCCACGGCAAACGGTGGCAGGCGAGGGGGGTACCCGGGAGTTTCGACTCTGAGTCGCGGCGCTCCTTCTACCGGATCATGGGAGAGCGCTTTCTCCGCCGAGGCTGGCTGAATCTGTCGCAGTTGAGATTGAACGGAGCCGTTGCCGCTGCGCAGTTCTCGTTTCGGTACCGGAACGTGGAGTACTCCCTGCAGGAAGGCTACGATCCCGAGTACTCGCGCGACGCCGTGGGCTACGTACTCCGCGCCGCTAACATCAGGCGCCTGATCTCGGAGGGCGTTCGGAGTTACGACTTCCTCGCCGGCCGCGATCCCTCCAAGCAGCGGTGGGGCGCCGAGGTCAGACACTACATCGACCTGCATTTCGCCCGCCGCCCCAGTCTCGGCGGGGTGTACCTCAGAGGAACGCGCGCTGCTATCGTCGTGCGGCGATGGCTGAGCAAGCGCCCTCGTTGACCTCCTCCGGGGGGGGCCAGCTAGTCGGTGGAGTGCCGCCGATTCGTCGTAGGACCCCAGCGTGCCGCTCCTCAGTCGATCAACTCCGACCTCGCGCGAACCAGCGCTGGAACATCAATGCTGCAAAGATCAGCTTGGTGTTGAGCTGCCGTCGCTCCTGATGGGCGGCCATTCGCGCTTCCACCTGGTCAGCGTTCAGAACCCCCACACGGTCGATCTCCCGACGGTGAAGACTGGCGCCCGTCAACCGGCGCATGTCGCCGCGGAGCCACAGCGCCATCGGCGAGGCGAACCCCTGCTTACGGTGGTTGAGCACTGACGCTGGGACATAGGGCCTTGCCGCCCGTCGAAGCAGATGCTTCTTCTCGCCTCCCCGAAGCTTGAGCGAGGCAGGAATCCTGGCGCAGAACTCGACGAGCGTGTGGTCGACAAAGGGCACGCGAAGTTCCAGCGAGTGCCACATCCCGACGCGGTCGGTCAGCGCGAGGATGTCGTCGGGCAGGTACATCTTGATGTCCTGGTATAGGGCACAGTCGAGCGGGTCCGCCGCGTCGCACCGTTCGAAGTACTGCCGGCCTGCCGAATCAACTGCCTCGAAGTCCACCTCGCGCGCGATCTCCGGCCGATACAGGGTCCGGCGTTCTGGCTGAGACACTGTGGCGTTGTACTGCTGCCATCGGTGCGCCGGTGCGAGATCCGAAGCCGCGAAGAAGCGCTTCAGATGGTCGATACGATAGTGTCCCCCCTTCTCCTCCCGAAGCCCACGAACCAGCGGGCGGACGACCCTCGCCAGCCAACGCCAGGGAGCGCGGTCTGCGAGGGTGCTTAACCTGAAACCAAGGTAGCGTTCATAGCCTGCGAAGTTCTCGTCCCCTCCGAGACCCGTGAGCGCTACGGTGACGTGCTGCCGTGCCAGCTTGCAGATGTGGTGAGTCGGAATGATCGAATCATCGGCGAAGGGTTCGTCAAAGGCGCCCAACGCCGCGTCGAGCGCCTCTTCGACGTCAGGCTGGACCTCGAATTCGCGGTGGTTGGTCCGGTACCGAGCGCTCACGTCGCGGGCGAATGGCCGCTCGTCGAGGAAGTTGCCGGTTTGCCCCCCAAAGCCAATCGTGAAGGTGTTCACCGCCCGTTCGGAGGAAAGCGCCATCATTGCGGCGACGAGGCTCGAATCGACGCCGCCGCTCAGATAGGCGCCGAGCGGCACCTCGCTCAGCAGGCGCATTTGGACCGACTCGCGAAGGCGATCGATGAACTCGGCCTCGATGTCCGCTTCGGTTCCTGTGAGTTTCGGGCCCATGGCTAGGTCCCAGTACTGGTGCTCAACGACGCCGTGCTCGTCGACGAGCAGATAGTGCCCCGCTGGCAGTTTTCTGACGCTGCGATACACCGTCCATGGCGCCGGAATGTACCCATAGGTGAAGAGCGCATCGACCGCGGTCCAGTCGATGGCGCGAGGAACGTCGGGGGCCGCTAGGACGGCCTTGATTTCCGAGCCGAATACGAGGCGATGCCCGTCGAAGCAGTAGTGCAACGGCTTGATGCCGAGCCTGTCACGCGCGAGGAACAGCGTCCGCGTACGCTCGTTCCAGATGGCAATCGCGAACATCCCGCGGAAGTGCCGCAGGCACGCCGGGCCTTCTTCCTCGAAGAGGTGGAGCACGGTTTCCGTATCGCTGCGGGTACTGAACTGGTGTCCCCGCAGCTTGAGCCCGGCCTGCAGAGGCTCGTGGTTGAAGATCTCGCCGTTGAACACAATCCACAGAGACCTATCTTCGTTGGTGATCGGCTGATGCCCCCCGGCGACGTCGATGATCGACAGCCGGCGCATCCCAATCCCTATGTTCTCAAAGACGTGCGTCCCTTCGTCGTCCGGCCCACGACGCACGATGGTTTGGCAGAGATCCGAGACAAGCCCCGGTCTCACCGATGTTCGTCGGTCCAGATTGTAGATGCCAGCGATGCCGCACATTGCCACGCCCCTCTTCGGTGGTCGAACCGCCAACGCCGGAGTCACGGCGGGCGCTCGACCTGCTCAAACCGACTGCAACGTCAAGAACTGAACCGCGGCACCCGGCTAAGTACGCGGCAGGACGCGCGATTCTCGCCGCTCGATCTTGGACCCTCGGACCAGTGACAAGAAGAGTCCCTCGGTCTGGCCGATGCATCGGTCGAGGGAGTACCGCTCACACGCTAGCCTTCTCGATGCTTGGCCCATGGTTCGTCGTCGCTCGCTGTCACCAAGCATCCGACCGAGCGCCTGCGTCAGGCCTGCGATGTCGTCCGGCGCGACCAGCCATCCATTCACCCCTTGCTCGATGACGCCGCGAATGCCATCAATCTCCGTTCCGATGACGGGAAGCCCTGACGCCATCGCTTCGATGAGGCTGATGGGCAATCCCTCTTTGTACGACACGAGGCAGAAGAGGTCCATGATTTGAAGCAGTTCAGGAACGTCCCGCTGGTGTCCCAACAGGCGAACGCACTCCAGCATCCCGTTTGCGGCGATGTACTCGACGATCTGGCGCTCTGATCCCTGCGGATCGCCCGGAAACCCCTGACCGACGATGATCAGCTTCGCCGACGGCATGTCCCGGTGGGCCTCCCGGAAGGCTCTGAGCAGGAAGAGGTGGTTCTTGTTCTTCTTGAGGTTGGCGACGATCCCGACGACGACGTCGGTCGGAGACAGGCCGTATCGGCGCCTGAGTGTTGCCACGTCGGCCGACCCGCCGGTGAACCGCGTGATATCCACGCCGTTTTCGATCACGTGGACGCGCTTCGGACGCAGGGGAAACTGCGAGCGCAGCGTCTGGGCGACGCCGTGGCTCACGCCGACCGCGGCATCCGACGACGCGAGAAGTCCACTGCCGACGACCCTCCAGATTCCGGCCGCAGACCTGACATCAGTGTCGGAGTGGTCGGTATAGACTAGCTTCGCTCTCCCGGTGAGCTTCGCGGCGTAGTACGCATAGACGAATGGCATGAAGTGGTGCGCGTTGACCAGGTCGATGCGCTCGTCCCTGACGATCCGGGCGATCTGCCTCATGGCCCTCCAGTCGAAGCCGGGCCCCTTCGGAACGTGGAAGAGCGGGATGCCCAGCTCCTCGAACTCCGCCAGGGGCGAGCCTTCGACGAACCAGCCGACGGCCGGCGCAAACACCCGACGGTCGAGGCTGCGGGCCAGGTCACAGATCAGCCTCTCGGCCCCGCCCATCTGCATCTGAATCATCAGGAACAGGACACGAATCCGATCTTCCAGTCCACGCCCCGTTGCGTCATCTGGTGTGCGCATTCAGGAGGCCCCCAGCCCTGCCCCCTGGTTCGGCTCGCTCGTCACCGACGCAGCGATTCTCCTCAGAGCGGCGGACAACGCGAAATAGAGCGTGAACTGCATAGAGTACCCTTGGGAAAGAAACAACGAGGCGACAATGAGGCTGACGAACCCGATCAAGAAGAGCGTCGCGTGACCGGCCACCTCCCCCTGAGACGTAATGTCTCTCCTTCGGAGTCGGCTGAAGTTCGCCAGGCACGTGCCAATCAGGACCAGGAAGACCATTCCGCCGAACACGCCGGACTCGGTCGCCACCTGGACGTATGAATTGTGCGGCGCCTGCCACTTCTCAGTGCGCCCCTCACGTGCTCTCTGGAGCCCGACGGCTTCCATGAAGCAGTCGGCACCAACACCGGTCAACGGCCTCTCCATGAGTGCGCGCAATCCCGTCATCCAGATCTCGGCCCTTCCGAACTCGTCTGAGACGTTGTAGTCGTCCTGCAGCCTGGTCAGCGTCAGGTAACGATCCAGGTTGATCTTGTCGGCGTTCCACACGGCAAGCGAAACGACGACCGAAACGGCCGTCAACTTGCGCCACTTGGAGGCGCCGGCCACGGGCAGCGCAAGGAACAGCAGAAACCAGGCCATCAGGGCAAGAAGTCCCCCCCTGGAGCCGGAGTACAGCGTCAGGAGCATTCCACTCAGGATCGTCGACAAGGCGATCATCTTGGAAATGGCTCGATAGCGCCCCAGGAGAATACTCACCCCGAGAGACAGGATCGAGACTTCAACGAATGCAATGTCGTTGGGATCGAACATCCTGCTGCCGCCGGAGTAGCGACCGCTCGTGAAGCTACCCTGAGCCAACCAGACGAGATTAAGAACCAGCGCCGACAGGGTGACGACAACCATGACCCGCTTCAGCCGCTCAATCCTGTCGACGTGACGCAGGAACACAAGGTAGTAGGCCAGGTTGACTACGTATCCAAGGATGACGAAGTTGAACGACTGGCTCCGGTAAATGGAGAATGGGATTCCGACGCACAGGATCGCAAAGAACAGCGCGTATAGCTTGGTCTCTGTCGACGGCGACTCTCCCGCGCGGGCCCGCCCGCTCTTGAGCATCGTGACCACCAACGTCACGATCGTTATCACGAGCGCTGGCCTCAGCGGTACCAGCGCCGGGATGTAGTCCTGCGGTCTGCCAATCAACACGAACGTGTACAGACAGAAGATCACAAACCCGAGGGAGGATAGTCCGTCTTCGCGCAGTGCGTCATTGTCTCTGGCGATGCCGGCGTTTCCAAACATGGCTTGAACCATCGTCCCTCGCCGATAATCGTGTGTTTCCGAGCGAGCTGACTTCGAGCGACGCGGCTGACGAACGGACCGGCGCTGCGGTTTGCCGCCGGACTACGTGACAAGGCTCAAGAGCCGATCCGACAACTGCCGAGTGACGCTCCTCGAATGGTAGGCCTCGAACAGCTCGGACCGGTTCCGAAGGCCCTGGTACGTCTTGTCCCTGATCAGACCGAGCAGGTAATCCCGAACCCCGGTGACGTCGGGCTCGGCGAAGCAGACACCGCTACCGGTCTCCCGAATGAGATCGGCCGTCGCCCCCTCGCCCGTCAACGCGAAGACCCTCGTGCCGGATCCCAGGTAGTCGTAGAGCTTTGCCGGCACGCACAGACGGTGGCGGTCCGGGGCGACGATCAGGAGCAGGTGCGACATCTGCATGATGCGCAGCGCCTCCGCGTAGGGCACCGGGTCGACGAGTTCGACCACTTCGTCCAGGCCGTACTTCCGGGCCACCGCCGCCGTTTCCACCCCGTCGATGTGCCGGCATTCGCCAACCAGCTTGATCCGAATGTCGGACGCCGTAGCGGCGCCCGACGCAAGCAGCTCGCCCACGGCCTGGAACAGGGGTTCCGGCGTTCGCCCGCTGTACAATGTCCCGGCATACGTGATCGTGAGGCGCGGGTACTTCTCGACGGTGTCCAGAAGGGTGAACCGGTCGGTGTCGATGCTGTTCTGAACCGACACGAAACGTTCAGCCGGGAGCGATCCGTAACGTGCTCTCATGGAGTCGCGCAGGCTGTCGTTGGTCGTCACCACCAGGTCGGCGTCCCGGACGACGAGCCGCTCCAGGCGCCGCTCCAGCGCGTCGCCGGCTCTCGACCGATAATGCGGCGACCGCACCTCGGCGACCTCGATCCACGGATCGCGGAAATCCGCCGCCCATTTGACGCCAGTCGCCCGCTTCGCCAGCAGCCCCACGAAATGACATGAGGCAGGTGGGCCGGACGTGAGCAGGAAGTCGATCCGGTGGCGCCTGATCGTCCAGATCGCCTTGAACGCAGCACGCAATGCCCAACCCTTGTGGTCGTCCGGTTGGTACTGTACCAGCGAGATGTAGTGGCGTTTGGCCTTCTGGGCGAGCGTCTCCTTCGCGGCAATCGGGTGGGTGCCCCATATCGTGGTGCGACCCGACTCGAAGTCCTGCTGGTGCAGCCGCTTTCTGATTCCTCCTCGAACGCGGAAGTACACGGTCTCCAGCTTCGGAGGTTCGTTCGCCTTGATCACAGGAACCCCGTCCAGCCCCTGCATGCGCCCAGGGTCGAGGCGCTCACGCCGCTCGTCTTTGACAGTCAGAACATACGGCTGCCAGCCGAACTCGCGGAGAGTCCTGACGAAGCGGGCCGGCCGCAGGGCGCCCACTGCGGCGTCGGGTGGAAAGTGGTACGATGCCACAAGAATCTTCGGATTCGTCTTCACGACTGTCCCCGTGTTTGCGAACCTTGGGGGCCTGTTTCGGCCGTTGTTCGTCTCGCGCCGGGCCGAACAGATGACGGTCCACGAGCGCCGCGCCGTTGGAAAGGCCGCTGCGCCCCGTGATAACGTGTGGCGTGCGCCGTCGAGTGCCTGCTGTACCGGTTATCGGCTGAAAGAGCGGAACAATGACGCCTGTTCTCGACCTCGTCGCCGGGGCTCGCCCCAACTTCATGAAACTGGCGCCTGTCGTCCAGGGCCTGGTCGCCCGGGGCGGCCTCGAGTTCCGGATCGTCCACACCGGGCAGCACTACGACCCCTCGATGACCGACATCTTCTTCGAGGACCTCCGCATTCCAGCCCCTGCCGTGCATCTCGATGTCGGCTCCGGCACGCACGGCGTGCAGACGGCGCGGATCATCGAACGGTACGAAGCCCATTTGCTGAAGACGCCGCCTTCCGGCATGGTGGTCTTCGGCGACGTCAACAGCACGGTGGCCTGCGCGCTGGCGGCGGTCAAGCTGGGTGTCCCGGTCGCCCACGTGGAGGCCGGCCTTCGCAGCTTCGATCGCACGATGCCCGAGGAGATCAACCGGCTGCTCACGGACGCGATCGCCGACCTGCTGCTCGTGTCGGAGCCGAGCGGCGTCGAGAACCTGCGCCGCGAAGGTGTCAACGACTCGAAGGTCCGCCTGGTCGGCAACGTGATGATCGACACGCTCATGTCCCAGCTGCCGGAAGCCAGAGAGCGCCGCACGGCAGCCAGACTGGGCCTCGACGGGCGCCGCTACGGCTTCGTCACGCTGCATCGGCCATCGAACGTCGATGACCCTGAGACGTTGGCCACGCTGCTCGGGCTGCTTCAGGACCTCGCCCGAGAACTGCCGCTGGTCTTCGCGATTCATCCCCGAACCGTGGCGGCCGCGGCGAGGGTGGGTCTCGCCGCGCTCGTCGCGGATGGGCAGGAGCATCTCATCTGCCTGGGGCCGCAGTCCTACCTCGACACGGTTTCCCTGGTGTCGGGCGCCGCGGTCGTCCTGACCGACTCGGGCGGCCTGCAGGAGGAGACGTCCGTCCTGCGCGTCCCGTGTCTGACGCTCAGGGACAATACTGAGCGGCCCGTTACGTTGACGCGCGGCACCAGCCGCCTGGTCGGCAACGACCCGGCCCGGATTCGCGCGGCGTTCGCGGACGTCCTCGCTGGCGACTGGCCCGCGGGAGACACCATTCCGCTGTGGGACGGCAAGGCCGGCGGCCGTGTGGCCGAGGAACTCACCGCGTGGATGAACCGGCGGTGTCCGACGCGGACATGAAACCCGAATCACAGGCCCGAGCCTTCCCGCCCCTCGGGACCCACCACGGATTCGAGCAAGGCGCAAATCCTGCTCCGGTCCCGGCCCGAGACGAGAGGATGCGTGGGCAGCGTGATCAACGATTCCGCGACACGTTCCGCTTCGGGGAAGTCGCCCATCCGGTATCTGCCCGCAAGTTCGGGAATGCGGCTCACGGGGCACGGGTACATACCGTTGATTCCTACCGATGTGCCATCGAGGTCCCGTAGTACCCGGCGCTTCCTCGTGCCGTCCAACACGACGGGGAACCGCAGGTAGGCAATGCCGGCGCCGTAGTCGCGGAGCCCGCGAGTGCCGTTCAAGTAGAAGCCTGCATTCGCTCGACGCACGCCGTTCAGCCAGTCCAGTGTGCCGTACCACCCGTCCAGGATTGACGCCTGGTAGCCGGACAGGCCGTAAATCGGGAAATCCTCATAGAAGATGGTCTCGCCGAGCCTCAGAAACGGAAGCCCGGCCGGGAACCAGTAGAGGCTCGGCGAGATGAAGGCGCCAAGCAGGAGCAGCGTCAGGAGGGTCGCCAGGTCCTCCCGGGCACGGGCCGGGGGCAGACCGCCCACGACACGGTCGAGAGCCTCGAGGATCTCGGTTGAGTCCGAAACGATGATCCCGCCGCCCCCGCAGGTGATGTTCTTCCCACGGCCCAGACTGTAGAACCCCACATCGGCCAGCGTCCCAAGCCAGTGGCCGTCCACGGTGCCGCCCAGGGCCTGTGCCGCATCTTCGACCACGAAGATGCCCTTCGAGCGACATGGCCCCAGGAGCCGCCTGGGGTCCGACGGCACACCGAACAGGTGGATCGACAGAACGCAGAGGACGTCTTCCTGGAGCATCGGCAGCAGCCTGCCATAGTTGTAGTCGAACGAGCCCTCCTCGATGTCACAGGGAACGGGCTCGAGACCCGCCTTGACGATCGCGGAGGGAACTGAGAAGCACGTGTAGGCCGGGAGAATGACCCTCCTACGGCCGGAGAGGCCATGCAAGGCCCGCAGTATGACGGCGAGCGCTCCCTTCCCCGACGAAACACCGAACGCTCTTCGAACGCCCAACCGGCTGCTGAAGCCCTCCAGAAACCGCCGCACTACACGATCGCCAGTGGCGTTCGAGCCCAGCAACCCGTGAAACAGCCGTGAACGCGGAACACGGTAGCCGACCGGTGGCACGATCCGACGGACTCTCATGGGAGGTACTTGACGATTCGGGGACCCAGCCAGCGCGTGACTGAAAGCGGCAGGTGCTGCCAGGCCCGGATGGCCGCCCAGTACTTCGGATTCGCCGGGTTCACCTGCGGCATGTCACCCCCGTTGCGAAGCCAGTAGTGCCAATAGAGCTGTCGCGGCTTGGCGCCCCACTGCTCCTTGAAGCGATAGGTGCTCTCCCCAGGCGTGGACCGCCCGAAATCGAAGACCCGATAGCCGTTGTCGCATGCGTACTTGAGGCAGCTCCAATAGAGCAGCATGTTGGGGCTCTGCCTGTTGAATCCCCTCAGCGATGACGCCCAGGGGATCTCGAGGCGGTCCCGGAACCCGGCCAGGAAACCCGCGGCCACCGGTCTTGTGCCAGAGAAGATGGTCACGATGCAGGTCGTCTGCGGGAATCTCCTCAGGATGGACCCAAAGAACGACTTCGGGTACACGGGTGTCCCGAGGGCGCGCATGTTCCGGGAGAACACGTCGTAGAAGGCGTCGAGCTGCCCCTCCCGCCCGACTGCATCCGTCATCCCGTCCTTCCGCGGCCGCTGCACTTGATTTCTGAGCTTCGATCCGATGCGCTTCCACAACTCGTCGGCCGAAGCAGGCAGTTCCAGGCGCATCGCCACCTTCGTCGTCTTCGTCGGAGCGTCCTCGTTCCAGTGTTCCTCATCACGGAGTTCGAGGGAATCAGCGCCGGTCTCCCTCGCCAGCTTGACGGCTGCCTCGAACAGCAGCGCCCGCGCGTCAGCTCGGTCGGCGCACGGCCCCGCGTAGTTGAAGTACGGAAGCGACACCATCATGTTGCCGAAGAGGCGGCTTCTCAGGTTCACGAGAGGGAGAACGCCGACAACCTCTCCCGGGCCGTCCAGCGCGGAGAGGTAGTGGGTTGGGTGACCGAACACCTCCTGCACGACGTGCCTCCAGCCCGAAAGGTGGTACAGCGCCGCGCCGGGAGCTCTATTGACGTAGCGGTCCCACCGGGCATCGTCGATGTCAGCCGAGACGGTGAGTGGGCCATTCATGATGGAGCGCGGCGCGCAGTCGGACCGAGCACCGCCGCGTCGAGCGCATCGAAACGGAAGTCGGAGAGGAGCCTCCGGAGGCGGCCGGCCGTAGCACCCAGGTTTCGATAGTGCCGGAAGCGGCTGAGCCAGGGTGCTGCGCGCTGGCGAGGCTGTCCTGGATCGATCTCCCATGGGTGAAGGTAAAACACCGCCGGTCTTTGTTCGAGTCGGTTGACGTGCCCGATGCCCCAATCGGTCCACCAGTAGGGCAGCAAGCGGAAGTAGCCGCCTCCGCCGGTCGGCAGGTTGACCCCTCCGAAGCGTACGGTAGAGGCGGGGATCTCCAGCAACGAGGGTCCCGGTGCCGCGGGCTCATCGATTCCGGTCATCGCCATCGCCGCCTTCCCGTGCCCAATCCAGAAAGGACGCCGAGGCGCGGTTGCGATGCCGTATCGGTCATGGCGTATCGGAAAAACGCTGGCGTCCCAGAGATAGCCCTCTTCGATCAGCACGTCGAAAGCCCAGAGCGACTTCTCGGTAATCGAGAAGCTCGGAGCGCGGTAGCCGACTACCGGCCGACCGATCGCCGCCTCTAGAAGCGTCTTCGAGTGGCGGACATCATCCCTGAACTCGGCCGGCGTCTGGCTGTAGACGAGCCGGTGCCCATAGCCGTGCGACGCTATCTCGTGACCCGCCGAAGCGATACGACGGATCAGAACCGGCTCCCGCTCCGCCACCCAGCCGAGGACGAAGAACGTGGCGCGAACTCCGAACTCCGCGAAGATCGCCAAGAGGCGCTCGGTGTTCGCCACCACGCGGCTCTCGTACTCGTGCCACCGATCACGAGAGACCACTCCGTCGAACGCGGACACATGGAAGTAGTCCTCCACATCCACGGTCATTGCATTCACGATGGGCGTCACGACCCAGGCCTCGTCAGAACCGTCTTGATCGTCTCCACGACGATGTATGCGTCAAGGGCCATCGACAGATTCTTGATGTAGAAAAGGTCGTACTGGAGCTTCTCCATCGCGTCTTCGAGGCTGGCTCCGTAGGTGTATTTCACCTGCGCCCAGCCCGTCACGCCCGGTTTCAGCACGTGGCGCTGGCCGTAGAACGGAATCTGCTTCGTGAGGTCTCCGACGAACTCCGGCCGCTCGGGCCGAGGTCCCACGAAGCTCATGTTCCCGATCAACACGTTCCACAACTGCGGGAGTTCGTCGAGGCGCGTCCGACGCAGTACCCGACCGACCGGCGTGACGCGCGGGTCGCTGCCAGATCTCGCCCAGACCGCACCCGTCTCGGCCTCGGCATCGTGGCGCATCGATCGGAACTTGTGCACGGTGAACACCCGCCCGTGCTGGCCTACGCGACTTTGGTGGTAGAACACGGGGCCCGCTGACGTGAGCTTGATCGCCGCGGCGACGATCACCATCACCGGCAACGCGACGACCAGCCCCACCGCGGCGGCGGCGAGGTCCGCGGTCCGCTTGGCAGCCACGACCCATCGCGTCTTGCGGAAGCCCTCCGAGAAGATCAACCAGCTTGGCCGCAGGTTCTCCACGGCGATCTTGCCGGTGTATTCCTCGTACACAGTCGCCAGGTGATCGAACTGCACACCATCGGTGAGCTTCATGTCGAGCAGGCGTTCCATCGGCAGCTTGCCGCGGGCGTCAGCCAGGCTGACCACGACGCGGTCCACGTTCGAGTCGTGGACGATTCTCGGGATGTCGTCGATCGTCCCGATGATTCCGGGGTTGACGAGCGACTTCCCCACCTGGCCGGCCTGGGTGTCCACGAAACCGACGATCTCGACGCCGAGTTCCTGCCGCCGTTCGTGCAGTTCGGCAGCGAGGCCGACCGCCGCCACCCCGGTTCCCACGATCAGCAGCCTTTCCGCCGGGCGCGCGCGTTGCGACAGCCACTCGAATGCCAGACGCCAGCCGATGATGATGCCGACGGCGAATGCCGCGGCGACGAAGAAGACGCCTCGCCCGAGCACGAGGCCTGGGAAGAGATAGTACACGACCGCCAGAAGCATCGACGCCGCGCCGAGCGCCTGTAGCGCTCGGACGAAGAGTTCCCGCCGGTCCGCGACGATGCGAAGGTCGTAGAGGTCGGCGTAGTAGAGGCAGATCTGGCAGACCAGGGCCACGAGCGCCGCCTTCCACCAGCCGCCCTCGTTCGCCATCAGCAACCACGCGGCGTCCTGAAGGCGAAGCCACGCCGCGAAGACCACGGCTTCCATGATCAGCACGCTCTCGCACGCGATCATCAGGATGAGCCGGCCCGAGACGTGGTGGCGAAGGAGTCTGGCCATCGTTGATTGGCAAGCCTGAAGGCTCGCCCTACTTTTTCCCGTAGCCGTCGTAGTACGTGTAGTAGCCGTACGAGCCGTCCAGACCGGCCTCGGTTCGGTTCAGGACGACGCCCAGGATGCGCTCGCGGCCCATGGCGGCGACCCCTCTCTGGACAATGGTGTACGGTGTCTTCGCCGCCTGGACCACAAACAGCACCGAGTCGGCCATCTGCGCCAGGATCTTTGCGTCGGGCAGCAGGCCGACGGGTGGCGTATCGATGATCACCCACTCGAAGCGCGCCGTCGCCTCCTCGATGACCTGCCGCATGCGGTCCGACGACAGCCCGCTCATGGGGTCTGGATCGGGCCGCCCCGCTGTGAGCAGCGTCAGCTTGGGGGACACCTGGATGAGCGACAGTTTCTGTTCCCTATCGGCCCGCAGGCCGTCTCCGAGTCCGACGACGTTCGGCACCTGGAAGACCTCGTGCAGCGTCGGCCTCCGCAGGTCCGCGTCGATCAAGAGTACGGAGCGGCGGAACGACTCGCTCAGCGTCAACGCCAGATTGGTCGATGTGAGCGTCTTCCCCTCACCGGCGAGCGAACTCGTGACAACGACGACCTTGAGGTTGCGCTCGAGCTGGGCGTGGTGCAGCACGCCGGCCAGCTTCCGGTACTGCTCGGCGAAGATCGGGCGGATTTCCGGCGTCGAGACCACCTTCTCGACGACCGCAGGATTGAGCCCCTGGAAGAGGACCATGCCACCCGCGGCCGGCGGGTCCTGGGCGCTTGTCGCCTTGTCGGAAGCTGCTGTAGCCGCGGGCGGCGCAGCCTCCGGCGTCGGAACCACCTGCGCAGCCGGCGCTCGAGCCTCTTCCGACTCAAACGTCCACGGCGCCTGGAAGGCCTCCGGTGTCGGTACCTGCGAGTGGGCCTGCAGACCAGGGTCTTTGGCCGGCGTGCTCGGAGGGCTCCCGGCATCGGGGATGCCGGCGCGCGCGCGTTTCAGTGCCTCGTCAATGCGGCTCATTCGTTACGCTCAGAAAAACCGGAATCGCTTCTTCTTCGTGTAGCTGCTGAACATGTTTCCGTCGCGCACGTGGTCGGAGGTACGGGCAGGGCTTCCGCCTTCGCCGTCCCGGGCTTCGGCCAGACTCCGGAAGCCCTGCCCCACCGCAGCATTCGAGCCCTGCCCCACCAGAGCAATGGAGCCCCGCGGTGCGGTACGGGCAGGGCTGAGGCCCTGCCCCACCGAAGCAGTCGAACCTTGCCCCACCGCAGCGTCGGCGTCCCGGCGGGCGAATAGCACGCCCGGCGCGGCGGCCTCCTTGAGGGGGGGCAGCCGGAAGTCGCGACAGACCTCGAGGATCACGTTCGAACCCACGGGTTTGATCCCATCTGCGAACCCGGTCAGCAGCGCGTTGTCGCAGATCACGCTGATAGTGCGCGGAATCCCCCGCGACCGTTCGTAGATCGTCTGAACCGCCTCGCGCGTGAAGATCCTGGCGCTGTCTCCGCCCGCGATCTTGATGCGGCCCGCGATGTAGGCCGCCGTTTCGCGGATGTCGAGCGCCTCGAGGTCGCATCGGAGCGCCACCCGCTGCTTCAGCTGCCGGAGGTCCTCGTGCTCCAGCCGCTCCGCCAATTCCGGCTGGCCCGCCAGAACCACCGGCAGCAGCTTCTCGGTGGCGGTCTCCACGTTCGCCAGCAGCCGAACCTCCTCGATCAGCTCGTGCGGGAGGCTCTGCGCCTCGTCGATGATCAGCGCGGTCAGGCCACCGGCGGCGTGTCTCGCCAGCACGGTCCGTTCGAGGTCGAGCAGGAAGCGGGCCTTCGACAGGCCGGCATCCAGCTCGAAACCAAACCTCGCGGCCAGGAACTCGTAGAACTCGGTGCGGCTCAACGCCGGGTTGCTCAGGTAGACCAGGTGGCTGGACGGCCCCGCGACGGCCTCGAGGGCGGCCCGGACGATCGTGGTCTTCCCAGTGCCGGCCTCGCCGATGAGCAACGTGACGCCGCGCCGCGCCGTGATGCCGTACTGGAGGGTGCTCAGCGCCTCCCGGTGCCTTGCGGTCAGGTACAGGTAGCGGGGGTTCGGCGTGAGGTCGAACGGGCGCTCGGAGAGGCCGTAGAACCGCTCGTACATGGCTACAGCAGCCTCCACCAGAACCACCACAGCGCGCCGGCGGCCGTCAGGAGAAACACGAACGTCGTGGCAGCCGCGACGAGAACGGCGCGCCGGCGCAGCGCACGACGCTCGGCACTGCTCAACATAACCGGGATCATCGCAACCACCGGGAGCGACAGGAGCCGCACCACTTCCTCGTCGGTCCGGAAGCTGTTGTCGCGGTACTCGAGGAACGCCACCAGGCCAAGGCCAACGGCGAGGCCGGCCGCAGCGCCCGCAAGATCGATCATGGGGCGGTTCGGCCACACCGGCCTTTCCGGCAGCCGCGGCTGATCGACCAACCTGTACTGCTCTCCGATTTGTCGCCGCTCGAGCGCCGCCGCGATCTTCGAGTCGCCTTGCTTGGACAGCAGAGTGGAATACTGTTGCTGCACGGTAGCGTAGTCCCTCAGAAGGCCCGTCAACTCGGTCTCGCGTGCTGGCGTCGCCTCGACGCGCCGCTGGTACTCGGCGATCTTCGACCGAAGCGTCTTCTCGTCCTGCTGCTTTCCGGCGATCACCCGGTCGAGCCCTTCGATTTCCAGCCGCAGGTCGCGCATCCGCGTCTGCCGCTGCTGCTCGGCGGGTGTTGCCGGCTGGACGGGCGCCGCTTCGGGAGACAGTGGGCGCTGGAGCGCCTCCTGCTGCGCCTTGGCCTCGAGGTCGGCGATGTTCTTGGTCAGGCGGACGATGTCGGGGTGGTCCTTCTTGTAGCGAAGCTGGAGCGCCCTGAGCGACGCACGCGCCGCCTCGAGCTGCTCGGCAGCGGTCTGGCCAACAAGCGTCGTGGTGTCCGCGGGGTTGGCGGGGTTGGCCACCACCGGCGCGGTGGGCGCCGCCGGAGCCTCGCCGGCCATCTCCGTCAGCGTCCTTTCGAGCAGGTAGCGGCGGTCGCGGTCGCGGTTGATCGATTCGGACAGCGACTGCAGCTGACTCTGAGTATTCGCGAGCACGGCGAGATTCGCAGTCTGTTCGGTGGGCAGCTCACCGGCATGGCGCATGCGGTAGGCAGCCACCTTCGTTTCGATCTCCTGAAGGCTCCGCCGCGCTTCGTCGAGCTGCGTCTCGAGGAAGGAGGTCGTGGACTCGGCAAAGAGCGTGCGATCCTGATTGCTCTCGTCGATGAACGCGGCGGACAGGCGGTTCACAACCTCGAGCGCGGGGCGGCGGTCCCCATAGGTGAAGCTGACGGTGAAGGCGTCGCCTCGCTGCGCCGCCTGGACCTGGACGTCGTTGCGCATCTTCTGGACGACATCTTCGATCAGGCTAACCCGGCGCTCCTTTGCGTAGAGGTTCAGCTCGGTAATCATCCGCTCCAGGCGTGTACGCGAGAGAATCTGCTGCCTGCTGGTCTCGATCCGGTCCTGGACCGAGTTGCCCCGATCGTTGGGCGTGGTGACGGTTGACCGCACGTATGCGTCGGGCACGCGCTGCGGGACGATGAGGATGAGCGCATCACAGCGATAGCGCGCCGGCAATCGCGATGCGACGAGCGCCGTCAGGATCGAGAGCGTCACGAAGGGCACGAGGATCAGCCACTTCCGGCGCCACAGGATAAGGGCGATGTCCTCGGGCGTGAACTTCTTGCCAGGCAGCACAGGAACCTCACGACGCCGGCAGCTGGCAGCGGTCAGCTGGCAGCGGACGACATGTCACGGACGAAACCTACTCCCGCCTTCGCCTGTCGGCTTCGGCGAGGCAAGCCGGCCTTCCGCCTACCGCAGCAGCGGGGCCCACAGGTTCATTCCGGCGCTGATGCTGTTGCGGTTCTGGCCGCGACTCAGAGCCGCCGGAATCGGAACAGACTGGTCGAACAGGTAGCGGTAGTAGCCGTAGTTCACGAACAACGCCGCCCACCGGGTAAGCGCGAACTGGTAACTAGCGTTTGCCGTCGCCGTGTCGTAGCCGCGGCCCGCAATCCCGACTCCCACGTTGCCCGTGTTGTAGCCCGCACTGAACATCGCGTGAGAACGGTCAGAGATTGCCCCGTTGACGCCGACAGTAACGTAGTCGGAAAAGAACGGGTCGCTGAACCCCTGAGTGTACTGGACGCCACGGGCGTAGTTCACCCCCAGGCTCCAGCTTCGGGCGATCTGACGGTTCACGAACCCGCTTGCCGTGACCGGGTAGTGGGTCACCTTCTGCCCGGCCGCGTCTGGAGTCCCCGCCGGGACGTCGCTCCGATACACGGAGGGGCCTACAGTGAAGCCGAGACTCATCGTCCGAGACGGCGATAGCCGCTTGGTGTAGGTGAGACCAAACTGCATGTCCTGGGTGTCGATCGGCTGGTTCCCCTGGTATAGCCCTGAAACGCCGCGGCGATAGTGGTAGGCCGAGGTGAAGCTCGCGCGCGGGCTCAGGCGGTAGCTGTAACCGCCGCCCGCGGCCCAGTTCTGATACGGCAGGTTGTTGTTGCTGTAGTGCGTGTACGTGAAGTTGTAGTCGGCCGAGAGCGACGACCGCGATGTCAAGTTGCGGGTGAGCGCGGCCGACGAGGACGCGTTGATCGTCGACACCTGGGCGAGCGGGTTGTCCGGGTTGTTCGGAACGATGTCACCAGCCGCGGGCGGCCTGATGCCGGCGGTCGGCGTGAACGAGTAGTACGGCGTGTAGTTGCCGGTCGCTGAAAGCCGCAAGTCGGTCCTCGGTGACAACCGCGCGGTAATTCCGACGCTCAAGAACGAGTTGAAGCCGTTCGCCTCCTCCAGCGACCTGTAGTACCGGTAGCCGGTGCCGCCGCTGAAGTCGAAGGTGGCGCGCCCGGCCCGCCTGGTGTAGTCGAGCGAGACAGTTCCGGAGCCGAAACCGCCACTCTGCTGGAAGCGCGGGTCAGTGCCGCCCTGAGGGGTCGTCGCGAGGACGTTGTCGTCGTAGGCGCCGAAAAGCGCCAGGTTCACGTCGAGCTGCTGCGTGCTGTTCGGGTTGGCGCCGTTGCCACCGAACAGGCCGCGGTACGGACGGTCGGGGCGGGGACGCTGGGCCAGGGCCGGCGCCGTGCACACGAGTAGCACGACGGCAGGCGCCGCAAGCCACCGCCGGGATCGAGAATAGAGAATTGAGAGTTGGACACTCAATCCGCCCTCGCCTCCAGTTCGCAAGATTCCTAGACCGCAAGATCGCAAGATTCGCGTCCGCCTTCCGCCTGCCGTGCTCGGGCTTGGCAAGGCTAAAGCCTCGCCCTATGGCACAATCACTGTGTCCCCGGGCTTCAGTTCGATGTTCTGCTTCAGGTTCTTGCCCTTCGCGACGTCCTTGTAGTTGAACGGGTACCTGACCAGCTTGCCGTTCTCAGTACGCATGACAGCGATGTCCTTCTGCTTGGCGAACTCGGTCAGGCCTCCAGCCATGGCGATGAACTGCAGCACCGTCGTCGGCGCGGCCAGCTGGTAGGGCCCCGGCCTCGTCACGCTGCCGGTGATGAACGCCTTCCGGCTGTTGATCGTCTTGACGGTCACGGTGACGTTCGGGTCCTCGAAGTACTTCTTCGCCAGTTCGTTGATCCTGTCGCGAAGCTGCTCGGGGGTGAGGCCCGCCGCGGCGACGTCGTTGAGGAGCGGGAGCGAGATCATCCCGTCGGGCCGGACGGTCACCTCCGCCGACACGTTGGCCTCACGCCAGTACTGCACGTTGAGCACGTCCTCGGGGCCGATCACATAGCCCGGCGGGGGGGCGACGGCCGGGAGGACGGGAGCGGGCTGGTCCGTGGGCTTGGTCCCGGGCTTCTGCGCGTCCGCCTTCGCCGCCTCCGGCGGCTTCGGCGAGACCGCTGTGGCGGGCTTCGGCGGGGTTTGCTTCGGCAAGGCAGCTTGCGCCCACGCGCTCGACGCCACCGGGAACAACCCGACCAGCAGGATTGCGGCTGAGATTCGTCTCATCATTGCACGGCACTCATCATAGCAGCCCGGCCCACACTTCCACCGACGCGGCGCGCCCGAGGCCTGGTGCCGCTACCTCTACTATCGGCGGGAAGAGTGTGCGGCATTGGCCCATTCTGGGGCCCTAACGGTACTCTTTGAACGGCAACTGGCAGTCGTGCTTGCGGAGGAAATTCAGGAACTTCTTGTAGTCGCGCGTGTCCATGTTGAACAGGCGCGTCACGATCTTGTAGTTGCCCCGCGCCTCTTCCAGCCCCTTCCGCACGAGGTCGCGCACGTTGGAGCGCGTGATCTCCCGCTGCATGTAGAGCGGGTAGACCGCGGTCCAGAACGACTCGCGCCCGTCCACTAGGCGCTTGAACAGGTCGTCGGCCACCGTTCGGCGCCGCTCCCGTTTGGGGCGGATCATGACGCTCTGCCGGGTGCGAATCTCGACAGGGAGGTCATCGACGTTGATGACCTCGTTCTGGCCCGTCACCACCAGCCGCTCGATGACGTTCTCGAGCTCGCGGACGTTGCCCGGCCAGCCGTGCTCGATAAGCGCGGCAGTGGCATCATGCGACAGCGTCTTGGCCGGGTACATCCCGTTCCGAGTGAAGTGGCTGAGAAAGTGTTCGGCGAGCATCGGGATGTCGTCCTTGCGTTCGCGCAGGGGCGGCACGATCAGGTGGATGACGTTCAGCCGGTAATAGAGGTCCTCGCGGAACGCGCCCTGTGAGATCATCTCGGGCAGGTTCCGGTTGGTCGCGGCAATCACGCGGACGTTGACCGCCGCCAGCGCGTGGTCGGCGCCGACCTTCTGCAGTTCGCCGGTCTCGAGGAACCGCAGCAGCAGCCCCTGGAGCCGCGGCGTCATCTCGCCAATCTCGTCCAGGAACACGGTTCCGGTGTCCGCCGACTCGAGCTTGCCCTGCTTGTCGCGGTAGGCGCCCGTGAAACTGCCCTTCACGTGGCCGAAGAGTTCCGATTCGAGAAGGGTCTCGGGAAGCCCGGCACAGTTGACGGTGACGAACGGCCTCTCGGCGCGGGCGCTGTTCGTGTGAATGGCCAGCGCGACGAGCTCCTTGCCCGTCCCGCTCTCGCCGGTCACCAGCACCTTCGCGTCCGACCGGGCGATGCGCTCGATCTCCGCCTTCAGGTCCAGCACGGGGAGGCTGGTGCCGATCAGCTGGGCCTGCCCATTTCTTCTCATCGCGTCCCTGCCCCTGCCCTGCTCCAGTCCAACTCGCGTTTCGCCAACTCGACCGATCGTCCTCCGAATCGCTGCACCGCGCCGTCGAACCGACGCGCTACTGAATATCGCCGCTGAGGAAGTGGCTCACGCTGCGGCTGGAGGCCTCGTCCAGCGCCGTGAAGACCGCCCCGACCCGGTATCGGCCGCGGTTGTCACCCTCGAGGCTGCCGTCCACCACGCGCCGCACTTCCACTTCGACGTTGAGCGGATCCGCGCCAAGCGTGGTGCGGAGGCGGGCCCTCTGGCCGATGCTCATCTTCTGCGACGTGGAGAGGAGCACGCCGCCGGCGCTGATATCCACGAGGCGGACGGTGAGCGCCATCGGGAGGCCGATGTCCTGACCGTCCATCATGGGCACTCTCGGCTCGCGGCGCCGTTCGAGAAAGGCCTCGGACATGGTCTATGCCTCCGAAACCGGCTTCATCTCGGCCAGCCGGGCCGCCACCATTCGGTCGATGTGCGCGAGGACGCCGGCGCTCGGTTCAACGAACTCCACTCCCACGAGGTAGCGCTCGCCTTCCGGCACCTTCTCCGACCTGACGTGTCGCACCTTGGCCTGGACATCGTGGGTCGTTCCACCGAATGCGAACCGGACGGCCCGGACCGTCTCCGGATTGACCGGCACCCGGGATTCGACGAGCGCGCCGCCGCGCGCAAGGTCGCGCAACGGAAGATCCTCGACGGTCTCGAGCGATCCCCACAACTGCCCGATGATTTCGAAGCGCAAGTCGGTGCGCCTGTCCCCAAGCCGTTCCTTGAAGGCCATCGGTTCGTCCTCGAAAGAAACACCAACCGCACGTGGCTTATGAACTTATCGGCACAAAGCCGGTCGGCCGTAAGACCGTTGGCTTCCGGCCAGCGGCTTGCGGCCAACACGGCGCAAGTCGCTAGTCGCAAGCCGGGTTGCCGCGTCGCCCTAACTGAACGTCAGCCCGGCCTCTTTCCTGGCCCGCGCCACCATCGCCGCGGCTGACTCCCCCAGCCCCGCCGGATACAGCGCGTGGCCAACGACCACAGGGGGAAGTTGGCGGGCCCTGGCCAGAGCATCGAGCCGCTCGCGCACCCGCTCGGCGGCCTTTGCCACGCCGTCCGCATTCGCCCGCACCAGGACGGCGGCGATGTCGCCGCCGGTCAGCTGCCCCATGAGATCGGCGGATCTCAACTCCGCCCGGACGATCCGAATCACGATCGACAGCACCCGCGGATCGGGAACGGCCGCCCCGGGCACGCTCGCCACCAGCAAACCGCCGCTCAGGCTCAGGCGCTTCGCCTTCGCAAGTTCCTCGCGCATCGCGTGTTCGAAGGGCGGCGCGGCGGGAGTCTCGTGAACGCGCTGCGCCGCGGCGTTGGTGGCACCGATCGAGATGCCCGCCAGCCACACGCTCAGCACATCCGCGCCAATGCGCGCCGCGTGCGCCCCTTCCAGCGTGAACGGCCGTTCCGGCGACGCCAGAAGTTCGATAACGCCGTTCGCGCCGGCGCCTACCGCAAACCCGAGGACGATCCGGTTCGCGCTCACCTCCACGCCGCCGGGCGCAAGCTGGGGCACCGATTCGGCGGACCAATCATCGCGGCCCGTCGAGTAGAGCGTCGCAGGCTGCTGCGCGGTGCGCGTCACTGTCACTCGTCCGGCCGCAGCATCGACCGCACCAAGGTACTCGTCGACAATGGCGCGGACCGAGGCCTGGAAAGAGCCGCTCGATGCCGCCATGCGGCGGGCGAGCCGGTCACGCACCTCACGCCACCGCCGCTCAGCCAAGTGGTCGAGCACGGCGCCGGCCGATCGGCACAGCAGCATCAGCGTCGCTTCGACTTCGGGCTCCACCGGGCCAGCCATCACCAGGACCCGCCGCACCGAGCTCTCGGTGACGATCGGGAGAAGCAACTCCTCGCCCTGGGCCGACTGCCACCCGAACTGCTCGAGTTCGTTGATCGACGAGATGTGAGTCGGGCGGTCCGGCGTCAGGATGGCGTCCACGTCGAGCTCACTTGGGTCGTGCGTCACGTCGGCGCCGGGCAGCCACGCCTCGATGACGAACCGATCGTCCAGCCCTCGCCGGTAGGCCCGCGCGTCGAGGTCGTACCAGACAGCCGCGGCCTGGATCAGAGAGAGGACCAACTCGCGCTCGTCTGCGCTGTCCCGCATGTGGCCGAGAAAGCGCATCACGGCGGAAAGGCGCCGAAAGCGGCCTCCTTCGTCCTTTTCCAGCAGCGCGTGCACAGATCCTCCGAGGGCCAATCCGCCGATCCCTACTCGCCGGCCCGTCGTCACGGCACACGAACAGGGTCGAATCCGAACTCGACCGTGCAAGGATACGGCCACGGCCGAGACCGGCTGCACTTGACGCTATGTTCTTGTTAAGTCGCTCAAATAGAACATGTTATACGACAGACACTTCTGGGCTCTTTGACCAGCGCAATCTGCTAATCCCGGCCCGGGAAGACAAAAGTCTACAACATGTTCTCCATCCGAAAAAGGCCGACTCTTCGGCGTCACCGAATTCGTTGATTCGGAAGATGGTGTCGGCGGCGCTGGCGCTGAAGGGTCGGCGCCAGCGCTGAAGGGTCGGAACTGACCGAGCGAGTCGAGCCTGGGGACTGAACCCGACCTATTGAGCCACCGCGACACGCGGCCGGTCGGCGGCCTCGGCAGCACGGGGTGCGTAGGCAGCCGGCGCGAATGGCTTGACGACCGAGCTGCGCTCGCGCCGCCGAGGAGTTGGCGCGGTGCCTCGCTGCTGACGCCTGGCGGCCGTCTTCTGCTGGAATGCATCGTAGGCCTCGGCCTGGCGGGCCTCGTAATCCAGGACGAACAGCTCCTGGAGCCGTCG
>Ga0209048_10000189_pt1 | contig 66034 bp, 58 predicted proteins | sample FrelakmetCRP12CR_FD_187146 | JGI IMG/M metagenome (GOLD analysis project Ga0209048, IMG submission 187146) | Freshwater lake sediment microbial communities from the University of Notre Dame, USA, for methane emissions studies - CRP12 CR (SPAdes)... | ecosystem: Environmental > Aquatic >...
CCGGGTCGGCGTCGCAACTTCGCAGCTACCAGTGAATCCCCCGCGTGAGCTGGGCAAACGCCATCTGTTCGGCGGAGAGAGGTTGGGCTTCACCTTCCTTCTTGCCAACGGCCGCGCTGGAGTCCGGAAACATGTTGAACGCGGTATTGAGCAGGATTTGCGTGAGCTTGGGCGCGATCGCGTGCGCGACGGCGCCGAAGATGCCCAGGCGCGTCGCGATGCGCACCGGCTTGTAGACGATCGCCTCGACGACCAGATCGGCGGCTTCTTCGGGAGACAGCGTGGGCACGTTTTCGTACATCTTCGTCGGCGCGATCATCGGCGTGCGCACCAATGGCATGTTGATCGTGGTGAAATTGACGCCCTTGTCGACGAATTCCGACGCCGCGCAGGCGGAGAACGAATCGAGCGCGGACTTCGACGCGACGTACGCCGAGAAGCGCGGTGCGTTGGACAGCACACCGATCGACGAGATGTTGATGATGTGGCCGCGCCTGTGCTCGATCATGCTCGGCAGGAAGCCCATGATCAGGCGCAGCGCGCCGAAGTAGTTGAGCTGCATGGTGCGCTCGAAGTCGTGGAAGCGGTCCAGCGAGTTCATGATGCCGCGGCGGATCGAGCGTCCGGCGTTGTTGACCAGGTATTCGCAAGAGCCGTGATCCTTGAGCACCCTGGCAACCAGCGCGTCGCACGAGGCCAGTTCCGCCACATCGCAGGTGTACATCCACGCCCTGCCGCCCGCGGCTTCGATCTCCTTCTTGGCGTCGACGAGCTTCTCCTCGCCGCGCGCGACCAGCATCACCTTGGCCCCGGCCGCAGCCAACTTCAGCGCCGTCGCCCTGCCGATGCCTGACGATGCGCCGGTGACGACGACCACCTTGTCCTTCACCGTCCCCGAAAGGCTGCGGTCGATGAAGAGCGCGGGGTCGAGATTGCGCTCCCAGTAGTCCCACAGCTTTGGAGCGTACGATTCGAGGTGCGGCACGGCGATGCCGGAACCTTTCAACGCCTTTACGGCCTCGCGATTGTCGTAGCGTGTCGGCCAGTTGATGAACGCGAATACGTCCTTGGGAATGCCCAGATCCTTGAGCACGGCGCGGATCATGCGCTTCACCGGCGACAACGATCCGATGCCATAGAGTATCGGCGCCGGTATGAAGCCGAACATGCGCGCGTTGATGCGCATGGTCATCTGCGGTGCGTGCGCTGCCTTGGCGAATATGTTCAGGACTTCGCCGATGCGGTGTGGCGCCGGATCGGTCAGGTGGAAGCACTTGCCGTCGAGACCCTTCTTGTGCGCGAGGTGGTCGAGCGCAGCGGCGACGAAATCGACCGGCACGATGTTGATGCGCCCGCCCTCGATGCCGATCGTCGGCATCCACGGCGGCAGCATGTCGCGCAGGCGCTGGATCAGCTTGAAGAAGTAGTAGGGACCGTCGATCTTGTCCATGTAGCCGGTCTTCGAATCGCCGACCACGAACCCTGGACGATAGATTCGCCACGGTCGCTTGCACTCGTTGCGGACGAGCCCTTCGGACAGGTGCTTGGTGCGGAAGTACGGGTAGTCGAGGTCTTCGGCCTCTTCGAACATGTCCTCGCGGAACACGCCGTCGTAGAGGCCGGCGGCGGCGATCGAGCTCACGTGATGAAAGCAGCCGGCCTTGATCGCGTCGGCGAGTTGTATCGCGTGTCGCGTCCCGTCGATGTTGCTGACTTCCTGCGCCTCGGCGCTGGCATTGAGGTCGTAGATCGCGGCGAGGTGAAAGAAATGGTCGACCTTGCCCTTGAGCAGCTTGAGGTCGGCGTCGGAGATGCCCAGCCTGGGCTTGGCGAGGTCGCCAACGACGGCGATGACGCGCTTGTCGTCGACGCCCCACGTTTCGCGCAGCTCGGCGAGCTTCTTTTGCGAATTCTTGCGCACGAGGGCATAGATCGGCTGGCCGCGCTTGAGCAGATCCTGGACGAGAAAGTGCCCGATGAAGCCGGTGCCACCAGTGACGAAGTAAGCCATCGCGATTCCTCCTCCCGGATATTCGAATGGGCGCGATGCCGCAACATCGGCCGCGATCGCGGCGCGGCTGCCGGCTCCGCCGCACGCGGCCATTATACTGGTGGCGGGGCGCGCTCCGGCAGGTGACGCAAGGGCGGGGAAGTCTGGTATGACGCGCCTAAAATCATCGCTTACAATGCGTGCTCCCGTTGTCGCGCACGCCTCGTGAGGAGAGACGCAATGCTCAAGAAAGCCAAGGCCGGTCTTGCCGGCAGTGAAGCGCCGGATGCATCGAATCTGGCGCAGTCGGTGTTGAAATCTTCACACCAGATATGGCTTGCCGGGCTGGGCGCGTTCTCCAAGGCACAGGCCGGCGGCGCGCAGGTCTTCGACGCGCTGGTGAAGCAGGGCGCATCGCTGGAGGCGAGGACCAGGCAGGCTGCCGCGGCCACGGCCGAAGCCGCGCGCGGCGCAGCCGCGTCCAAGGCCAAGGAAATGCAGGCGATGGCGGGCGGCACCTGGGACAAGCTCGAGCAGGTGTTTCAGGAGCGCGTCGCGCGCGCGCTCGGCCAACTCGGCGTCTACACTTCAGCGGATGTCGAGCGCCTTGCCGAGCGCGTCAACGAATTGTCGGAAGCGGTCAACGCGCTGCTCAAGGCGCAGGGCATGGAGCGTCGCCCGTCCGCTTCCCGCATGAAAAAAATGGCCAGGGGCACGGGGCGATCCGCGCCCCGTCCTGTTGCGCGCACGCTTGCGCCGGCGACCGGAACGGCGGCGAAAACGGCGTCCAAGGCAGCCAAGCGGACGGTCAAGGCCGCAAGCAAGCGCGCCAAAGCTGCGCTGAAACCGCGCTGAGGGTCGGCAACGGCTGGCAGTCGTTGCGCGCCTGGATGAGTAGCGCGTAGCGGAATCGCTTGGGCACGGACGCACCTGCTTGTTGCCCACAGCATGTGCACTGCGGGCACCCGCGGGCGCCGCCTCGTCGGGAAGTCCGTATGGATTTCCGGACGTCATTGGTCTAACCTCCGAAGTTGCCGTCCATCCTTGCGGCGCAACCGGGCAGCCATGCAAGCCTCACGCGCTTACGCAATCTCTGCACTGCTTGCCTTGCTGGCAGCCGTTCCGGTGGGCGCGCAGCAGGGCTTCAAGTTCTCGCAGCCGGACGAGGCCGATCGGATCGAGAATGAAGCGCGGCAGAACCGTATTGCCGAGCAGCTGTCGACCCCATGCCGCGCCAGTATCAAGGACAAGAAGATCATGGTCGTCATCGGCGAACAGCAGTCCAATGGCTACATCGCGGCGCAGCAGCAGAACTATGGACCGCACTTCCAGGCGATCAACACCCGCTTGCGGGCGCTCGGCCTGCGCACCTACACGCCCGAGGAAATCCGCCGGCAGATTGCGCAGGCGGAGATCGACGCGTATTTCAAGAACGATCCCGACGCAGCGCTCTCGGCCTCCAAGCGACTCGGCGCGAGTTTTGTATTGCGCGGCCTGATCAGCGCCCAGTCCGGCATGAACCCGATGATGGCCGTGAACCAGGTCTCGGTGAACATGGATTTCACGCTCTTCGGCAGCAACGGCCGGGTGGTCGCGGACGCGCATGCGAATTCCAGTTCCTACTCGGGCGCCGACGTCCAGCGCATGGCGTTGACGCTGGTCAACGAGAAGGCCGACGAAGTCGTGGCCCAGCTCTATGCCGACTATTGCAGAAATGCCGGAATGCCCGGGGCTGGCAGGCCGTCGTCGAAGTGAGGGCGCAGGTTTCGCCATCGAATCGAATCCGAAACGGGAGTAACGCGATGAATCTTCACAACCCCATGCGAATTGCTTCATTGGCGCTTGGCGCGGTCGTGCTCGGGTGGACGTCGCCCGGCATGGCCCAGCCCACATTCGGCAATCCCTCGCCGACCGCGGGCAGCGCCACGTCGCAGAAGGCGAACGAATCCGCCGACCAGGCGCTCTATCAGCCGGTCGTGTACGCGAATGCGGGCAAGAAAGGTCCCGCGGTGATCATCATCCCCGGCGAGATCAAGAGCAACAACGCAAACTTCTTGCAGAAGTTCACCGCCAACAACATCGCCGACTTCGGCGAGGTCGAGATGAGCAGCGCCAATTTCCAGGTGCTGGAGCGATCGAATCTGGGGCCGATCCTCAACGAGTTCCAGCTCGCCTACAACCTGGGCGACCCGGAGGCCGCGCGCAAGTTCCTGCGCATGGGCAAGCTCAAGAGCACCAAGTACATCGTCAAGTTCGACATCCTCAAGACCGAGCAGGTCGCCGCGGCCCAGCAGGGATTCGACGGCGCCGCGATCGGCCAGATGGCGGGACTGCTGGGCGTGTTCGGGGGCTCGCGCGGTGCGGCGCAGGCGGGTACGGTCGCGGGCGCCGGCATCGGCTCGGTGCATACCAGCGAATCGAGCGGCGTGTGGATCATCGGCATGCGCTACAAGATCATCAACGCCGAGACCACCGAGCAGGTCGCGACCGGGTACACGGAGGAGAAAATGGAGGTCGGGGCGAAATCGACCTCGGTGCTCGGTGTCTCGCAATCCCAGCAGGGCGGCGTTTCGCTGGACACGATGGTGCAGCGGCTGGTGCAGAAATCGGTCTGGGACATAGACAGCAAGTACAAGTGATGCGCTGAGCGCACCGGTCCGCGACGCCGGCATCCTGCCGGCGTCGCCGCTTTCCGGGCGCGCAAGGGGGCGACGCATGGCAGACATCAGCAACCTCGGCAAGTACGAGGTCCGGCGCGAAATTGGCCGCGGGGCCATGGGCGTGGTCTACGAAGGCTACGACCCGATGATCAAGCGCGTGGTCGCGCTCAAGACGATTCGCTCCGACCAGCTCGCCGGCGACGAATCTGCGACAGTGATCGCTCGCTTTCGGCGCGAGGCGCAAGCTGCGGGCCGACTCAGTCACCCGAACATCGTTCCGATCTACGATTTTGGCGAGGACAACGGCGTTTGGTTCATCGCCATGGAGTTCATCAAGGGCCGGGAACTCAAGGAGTACTTCGAGGCGAACGAGCGCTTCAGCGTCGCCGACATCGTGCGCATCATGTCGCAGATGCTCGATGCCCTGGACTATTCGCACCGGCAGGGCGTGATCCATCGCGACATCAAGCCGGCGAACGTCTTCCTGCTTGCGGACGGCGCGGTGAAGGTTGCCGATTTCGGCATCGCGCATATTGAGTCCTCGAGCCTGACGCAAGTCGGTACCGTGCTCGGGACGCCGAGCTACATGTCGCCGGAACAGATCATGGGGCTGCCCGTCGACGGCCGCTCGGACCTGTTCTCGGCGGGCGTGATCCTGTATCAGTTCCTGACCGGCGAGCGGCCGTTCGCGGGTTCGGCGACGACCACCATGCAGAAGGTGCTCAAGGAGGAACCGCTCCCGCCGTCCACGCTCAACGTGCAGATCCTGCCCGCCATGGATGCGGTGGTGCGCAAGGCGCTCGCCAAGCGCGCGGACGAACGCTACCAGACGGCGCGGGAATTCTCCGCGGCCATAAGTTCCGCAGCGCAGGCCGGAACCGGACCGTTCGCGGCGATGCCACCGACTGCGCGCAGTTCAGACGCGACGCTGCTTTCGAATACCGATGCGACGGTGGTCGCGGCTGCAGAGCGGACGGTTGCCCGAAGCGCAGCGGGCATCGCCGGCGGACCGCCGCCGGTTGCCGCGCCGCCGTCCGTTGCCGCGTCGCCGGCCCCCGGGAAGAAATCACCGGTCCTGGCCATCGCCCTGATCGTCGGCGCAGTCGTCATCGCAATCGGCAGCATCGGCGGCTGGTTCATGTTGAACCGCCAGAACGCCGACACTGGCGTCAACGCGGTGGCGCCCTCCGCGCCTGTGCCGGCGGTGGCGGCACCTGCTTCGGCGCCAGCGGTGACCGTGGCTGCAACGCCGGCGGCGAACCCGGGCAACGCCGAGCCCGGCTCGATGATGATCTCGGCGGTCGGCCTGGTCGACCCCAACGATCCGCGCTACCAGAGCGACAAGTCGCTGCTGCAGGCCGACCTGCGCGCCGATTCCAGGAGCCAGCTCGTGGCGAAGGCGCTCGGCCTGATGATCGATGCCGATTCGCTCGCGAAGAATTACGATCTGATCCAGTCCAAGCTTCTGTCCAGGAGCGGTAGTTTCGTCACCACCGTCGTGCGCGAAAGCGAGCCGCGCATGGGCAAGGATGGCCTGATGTCGATCACGACGCAGGGTGTGGTGAACGTCAAGGCCGTGCAGAAATCGCTCAACCAGATGTCCCGCGACGAGCGCGTCGAATTCATCCGCGCCAGCGGCGATCCCAAGGTCTCGGTGCGGATTTCCGTTCGCGACGCCGATCTGCCCGACGCGCCGCCGCAGGCATCGCCGGTCGCCGAGAACATCCTCAAGGAGCGCGTCAAGTCCTTCGGCTTTCGCACCTGGTCGGAGGGCGCGGCGGGCGCCGACGACAGCCGTAAAGGCTCCGATTTCGAAGTCGTCGGCGAGGCCAAGATCAAGCGGCTGTCGATGCGGCTCGAGGCCTCGGGCCTCACGGTTACCAAGTACACGCTCACCTCGTGGACGGTGAAGTGCGTCGATCGCGAGACCGGTGAGGAAATCTATTTCAACACGGCGCTGCCCAAAGGCGTCGGCAGCTGGGCCACCGAAGAGGAAGCCTTGAAGGCGATTGGCGCGAAGATCGCCGACGAATTCTCGCGCGACTTCTTCCTGCAACACGTCAGCGGAAGCGGCAGGAAAGTGACGCTCAGGGTGGAGGGCTTGCCGGCCAGCGCCGCGGAAGTATTTGCGCGCGAACTGGTGGGGTTGCCCGGAGTCCTCGCGGTGGCGCCGGCTTCGCCGCCCGCGCCGAACAGCTACGAACTGCAGCTTGCCGGAAGCGGTGCGGTGAACGACGTGGTCGCGGCGGGGGTGCTCAAGCCGCTCAACGCCAAGCTCGGCCAGGCCTGCTTCAGCCTCGGCACGACGGCGGGTGAACAGGTCGCGGTGTTGTTCGACAAGGCCTGCGCCGAAGCGCCGGTGCTGTCGCGCTTCGACACCAACCCGCCCGCGGGTTTGTACGGCGCGCCCATCGGTCGCAAGAAGACCGTGACCAGGAACCCGGACACGCTGCTCAAGCTCACCGTCTAGCAGCGCCGCCGACGGGCAAGCAGCGTCGCGCCTACTCGCGGTTGAGCTTCTCGACCTGTTTGATGTAGTTCTGCATCGCCTCGTCCTTGGTCGAGCCCTTGAGCTTGGCCCACGCGTCGTACTTGGCGGCGCCGACGAAGTCGAAGCCTCCGGGACGATCGCCCTTCACGTCGCCCTCGGTGGCCTGCTTGTAGTACGAATACAGCTTCAGCAGCGTCGAGTTGTCCGGCTTCTTCTTTGTCTGCTTGGCGGCCACGGTCGCGGCCTGGAATTTCGCTTTCAGGTCTTTGCTCGCGGCGGCCATGGAATCTCCTCGCTGGTTTCGCCCGGCGCTCGATTTCCGGGCCGTGGCATCTATGCTACTTTAGCGCGACTCGCAGACGGCGGGCAATTGGCGCAGCGGGCGCCCACTTCAACCGGGGACACGCAATGGCCGAGAACAAGCGCGAACGCATGTCCAGCGTGGACACGGCGTGGCTGCGCATGGATCGACCCAGCAACCTGATGATGATCTGCGGCGTGCTGGTCCTGGCCGATCGCGTTGCGCTGGGCCGCCTCAGGGCGACGCTCGCCGAGCGTTTCCTGAGTTTCCGGCGCTTCCGGCAGCGCGTCGTGCACCCTGCCGGGGGCCCGTTCTGGGAAACGGATTCGCAGTTCGATCTCAACGCCCACGTCAAGCGCATCGCGCTTCCCGGGCGTGGCGACAAGGAAGAGCTCGAAGCGCTCGCCAGCAAGCTCATGAGCACGCCGCTGGACCCGCGGCGGCCGCTGTGGCAGTTCCATCTCATCGAGCGCTACGAGGGCGGCAGTGCCGTCGTGGTGCGCATCCACCACTGTTACGCCGACGGCATCGCGCTGGTTCAGGTCATGCTGTCGATGACCGACTCCGACCGCGACGGTCGCTCGCCCGGCTTGGTGCCCCCGCGCAGCAGGGCGCGCGAGGCGGCTGCCGACGATCCGCTGGCGCTATTGCTCGACCCGATGGGCGGGGCGCTGAAGCTGGCGCTGAAGACGGGGACTGCATTGATCGAAAAAGGCGTCGAGCTGTGGCATGACCCGGCCAAGGCGGTCGCGCTCGCCGGGCAGGGCGGCGCGTTGACCTCCGAAATCGCCAAGCTCGCGCTGATGGGCGAGGACTCGCCCACCCGCTTCAAGGGCAAGCCCGGGGTGGCCAAGCGCGTTGCCTGGGCCGATCCGCTGCCGCTGCCCGAGGTCAAGGCGGTGGGACGCGCGCTCGACTGCTCGGTGAACGATGTGCTGCTTGCATCCGTCGCGGGCGCGCTGCGCTCGTACCTGACCCGCCACGGCGACGATGTCTCCGGCGTGAGCATCCGCGCGCTGGTGCCGGTCAACCTGCGCCCGCCGGGCAAGGCGTTGACGCTGGGCAACCGTTTCGGCCTCGTGTTCCTCGACCTGCCGATCGGCATCGAGAACCCGGTGGAGCGCGTCTATGCGGTGCGCGCGAACATGCAGGCGCTCAAGGGCTCGTATCAGCCGATACTCGCGCTCGGTATCCTCGCCGCGATGGGCACCGGGCCCAAGCTGCTGCAGGATCAACTGCTCGCGGTGCTGGCGAAGAACGCAACCGCGGTTATGACCAACGTTCCGGGTCCCCAGCAGCCCCTTTACCTGTGCGGTGCCGCGATCGACAGCATGATGTTCTGGGTGCCGCAGTCGGGCGACATCGGGATGGGCGTGTCGATCCTTTCGTATAACGACGAGGTGCAATTCGGCGTCGTCACCGACCGCAAGCTTTGTCCCGATCCGGACCAGGTGATCGCGCGCTTCGCGCCCGAGTTCGAGCAGCTGCTGCTGGCGACACTGCTCTCGCCGTGGCCGTGGGATGTTCCCCCCGGTCCGGACGAAGTCGAGCGGGCGGTCTTCGGCGTGCCCGCATGAGCTGGTCGTAACGCGACGCCGGCGCGTGCGTGTAGCTGCGGCTATTCCAGCTCCGATCGCGCCAGTTCCACGTCGAGTCGTTCCATTGCATCGACCGGCTTGCATTGGGCGGCCTGCTCGTAGAGCTTGGTCGCCTCGGCGACCGCGCTATTGCCCATCAGGAGTATCAGGCCGTTGCCGTACTCGATGTGCGCGATCGCGGACTCGGGATGCAGTTTCAGCGCTTTCTTGTAATACTCGAGCGCCGACTCCTTCTTTGCGCCGTAGGTCATGCCGCCGACCAGCGCGCCTACCTTGGCGATCACTTCGGCCTGATACGAACCGTAGGCGGTACACGCTTCGGCGTGCGTTGGGCTGAGTTTCAGCGTAGTCGTCAACGCGAGTTTGATCTTGCCGCCGTAGCCCTGCGCCAGCGCCTTGACCACCGAGATGCCTTGGCTGTAGCGGCCGAGTGCGAAAGCGTACAGATAGTAAGCGTTCGCATCCTTCGGAGCATCGGACTGGCGCTCTTCAGCCCAGCCCGCCGCCGCATCGAACAAGGCGAGCTTGGTCTTCTCGCTCTGTTCCAGGTAGTGGGCGTAGATCGCCTGCGCCTTGACAGCGGCATTGATGCCCGCACCGCCGGCCGCGATGCCGGCCTCGGCCGCTTGCTGGAATTCGCCCGCGTGAAAGTGCCGCCACGCGGTCTGCACCGCCACGTCCTTGGGAAACGGCTCACGGTCGCCGCGATGCAGCCGGTCCCAGTGCTTCTTGAGGCCCGCTGCGTCGTAGGCGTAGGCTTTGTCGACGTGCGGAAATTTCGTCCACTTCGTGGCCATGGCATGCCTCCTTGCCGCTTGATCAGAGATAGTCCTGGCTGAGCCGGTCGAGCAGGGTGCGGTTGCGTCCGAGAAGGAATGGCGCGATCAGCGACATCACCTGATAGGCAGCGCGATCGAGGTTGATCGCGCCATCCGGGCCTTTGCCCTCGCCCACCGTAATTCGCTGGTACGACATCCAGTAGGTCGCGACGATGACGACATTGTTCGCCAGCGCGGCGATCTCGCGCTCGGATGCGCGCATCGCGCCGGTCGCCACCATGCTGCGGCACAACTCTATCACGGTGTCTGCGCCGCGGCGCATGAAACGCGTGAACCGCGCGGCGAGCCGGCGGTCGCGCGCAAGCACGTCGTCGAGATCGCGGAACAGGAAACGGAAGTCCCACATCGCCTCGAACAGAAGGTGCAGGAACAGCCACAGGTCTTCGACGTCGGCCATCCGCCCCTCAGGCGCCGAGAGCAGCGCATCGAGGCGCTGCTCGAAGGCCGCGAACAGCTCAGCGACGATCTCGTCCTTGTTGCGGAAGTGGTAGTAGAGATTGCCGGGGCTGATGCCCATTTCCGCGGCGATGTCCGCGGTGGTGACGTGCGGGGCGCCGGAGCGGTTGAACAGCAGCAGACTGGTGCCGACGATGCGCTCGCGCGTGCGTCGCGGACGTTTGCGTTCCGCCATGATGAATTCCGGGGAGTGGCGGGCAGTGTAGAACCCGCGCCGGCCGGTGGCAACCGCAGCATCGCGCGTTCGGGTAGTGCTAGCGAGCGGCAGCGAGCCAGCGTTGCAGGTGATCGAGGGTGTGCGACAGGTCGCGCGTGGTCTGCCGCACGCCGTGGGGCCGGCTGCGCAGCGGCCGCGGGTCCTCGATCGCCGCGTGGATGGCGCGGTGGACATCGGCAATTCGCGCCACGTTGAGGCGGATGCCCTGCTTCGCCAGTTGCGGTTCGAGCGTCTCGCGGCGGGCCAGCAGGCTCTGCCGCGTCGTCCGATACGCCGCCGCGCAGATGCGCTGGCGATGCGCATAGCTGAAGATGTTGGCGAAGAACATGTCCGCGTCCTTGCGGTCCGGCTCGAACAGAAGGACGTCGGCGTTCGGGTATTGCCGCCGGTATTTCTCCATGCCGACCTTCATGCGCGAATGCACGATCGCGCGGAAAGTCTGCGCAAGCACCAGCGGCAGGCCGCCCTGATTGAGCTTCGCGACCGTCAGCCTGCCCTTGCGCGGCGCGGCACTGGCATCGAAAGGCACCAGCGGGTTGATGCAGAACAGCAGCGTGACACCGTCGTCGAGCGCAACCGAGGCGTGCAAGGTCTTGTTCAGCGCGCCATCGACGTAGTGCTCGCCCTCGATTTCGACCGGGGGGAACAGCCCGGGCAACGCGGCGGACGCAGCGATGGCTTTGGTGATCGGCACGTGATCGTGACCGGGCTTGCCGAAGGTCACCGGCGCGCCGGTGTCCAGATTCGTGGCGACCAGAAACAACTTGCGTGATAGGAGGCGGAAATCGTTGGTACGGCCCCTGCTCGCGAACAGCTGCGTTAGAAAGGCGTCGATCGCGCGCTGATCGAACAGCCCCGTCGGGATCGCGCGACCCAGGGGCGCCAGCGCTTCCATGAGGCTGTGCTGGAAAGGGTGGCGCAGGTAGTCGAGGATCAGCCGCGCCAGCAGGCGGGGAAGCGCCATCGCGCGATGCGCGAATTCTCCGAAGGCCGGGCGCAGGAACAGCGATGGCGACAGCGCTGCCTCGGCGCCGTCGTCGATGAACAGGCGATACATCTGCGCCGGCGACAAGCCGTTCGCCAACGCGGCGGCGACGAAGCCGCCCGATGACACCCCGACATAGACGTCGAGGTCGGTAAAGTCGATGCCGTCGAGCGAGTCGGCGAGCGCGATCAGCGCGCCGACCTCGTAGATTCCACCCAGCGGCCCGCCGCCGGCCAGTGCGAGGCCAACGCGGGAACGGGAAGCGCGCTTCCTCGCGCGCTCGATGCGACCTTGAGTCACTGCCCGTTCCGGCATGGGTCTCCTTGTCCTGCGGCGGCCTGAACAGCCGCGATGGTACTACGCCTTGCGGGCAGCGCGCTTGACGCGACGCGTGGTGCGGGCAGCGCCCCTCTTGGTTGCGGTGACGACCTTGCGGGCCTTGACGGGCGCCTTGCGCGTCGCCGCCGGAGCCTTGAGCTGCGACAATGCGGCGGTGGCGGTTTTGGCAAGCGTGTTCGCCGTGGTCACCACTGTTGCGCTCGTCTGCTTCCACATCGAGGTCGCGGTGGCGATCGAGGTCTCGATGCGGTCGCCGAGGGCGCGGATCGCGCGGTTCTCGACGGCCGAGCCATGCCTCACCAGCGCGCGGAAGGTCTTGCCGGCTTCGTTGCGTGCCCAGTCGCGCGTTACCGCGGCGGCGCCCAGACCGGCGAGCCACACCTGACGCGAGGCTGCCAACGCCGCGTCGCTGATCGGGTTGCTCGTGTTGCCAAACAGCATTTGCTTTTGCATGGTATCGCTCCGTGGTTGAGATCAAGAATCGTGCGCGTTGCGCGACGATTGACTTTCACTCTACGCTTTGGGATTAGAGCAATCGCCCTAATCGCCTCGCGCCTAGCTCGGGCGCAGACGGGCAGCGAGCCCGGCGGCAAGCTTCGCCGCGAAGGCATAGATCGAGAGCTGCGGGTTGGCGCCGATGCTGGTGGGAAACAGCGAGCCATCGAATACGTACAGATTCTCGAGCTGATGGTGGCGACCGGTCGGATCGGCGCTCGCGCGCTTCGCGTCCGGCCCCAGCGGGCAGCCGCCCATTACGTGCGCACTGACCACGGTCGCCGCAAGCGGCGCGAGCTGCAGCGCGCCGATGCCGGCCTGCGCGGCGCGCCATGTCGAATAGCTCACGCCGGTGCTGTGCAGCGGCATGACGCTCTTCGCACCCGCGGCGAATTGGATCTCGGCCATGGTCAGCAGCGCGCGCCGCGCACCGTCCCACAGGTAGTCATTGAGCGGATAGTCAAGCACCGGCGTGCCGTCGCCCCGCAGCCCGACCGTTCCGCCGCCGCTGGCCGGGTGAAAACCATCGCGCAGGAGGGCGATCACCACCTGCATATGCGGCAGTTCGCGCATCCAGCCGGCATGTTCGGAACCGAAACTGGGCAGCGTCGTGGCGACCAGCAGCGGGTGCAGCGGCGGCGCTTCCAGTTTGTAACCCACCGCGCCGTCGAGCGGTAGCGTGTCCAGGAAGTGGTCCGAGTAGATCGTCTGCGGCGCGCCGGCAAAGCCGTCGACGCGCTCGGGCATCAGCGCCGCCGAGGCCAGCGACGGATGCAGGAAGGTACGCTTGCCGGCGACGCCGTGCGGATCGGGTGCCTTGCTGCGCAACAACAGCGCCGGCGTGCCGATGGCGCCCGCGGAACTGACGAAGGTCTTGGCGCGCACGCTGATTCGCCGCGCGGTGGGATCGGTGCCGCGCGTGTCGAGGCCGACGCACGATAACGAGGTCACCCTGCCGCCCTGGTGCTCGAAGGTCCAGGCGCGCGCGCGCGTGAGCAGCGTCGCGCCGCGTTGCAGCGCCGCGGGTATGGTCGTGACCAGCATCGATTGCTTGGCGTCGGTCGGGCAGCCGGTACCGCAGTAGCCGATGTTCCAGCAACCCTTGACGTTGCGGCGGATCGCCCCGACGGGAATGCCCAGCGCCTGCGCACCGCGCCGCAGGACATCGTTGTTTTCGTTCGGCGCGACCGCCCACGGCGCGATGTTGAGCCGCGTTTCCATGCGCGCGAACCAGGGCACGAGATCGACGGGCGAGAATCCGGACAGTCCGTATTCGCTCAACCAGAAATCGAGCGTCCGCGGCGGAGTGCGGAAGGAGGACGTCCAGTTCACCGTGGTTCCGCCGCCGACGCAGCGCCCCTGCAGGATGTTGATCGCCTTGTCGCGGGTCTTGCGGGCGGCAGACTCCTGATAAAGTTGCGGATAGGCCTCGGCTTCGCGCATGCTGAAGTCCGATGACGTCATCAGCGGGCCTTCCTCGATCATCACCACCTTCAATCCGGCGTCGGCCATGATCTCCGCGGCGGTGCCACCGCCGGCGCCGGTGCCGACGATGGCGACATCGGCCTCGAGCGTCAGATCCGCCGCCAGTGTCGAGGCATCGATGACGCTCCAGCCTTGACCGAGGCCGTCGCGAAACGGATCGGGCAGCGTCGACTGGCGCAGGATGGCGGTCGCCATCAGCCGCTCGTCAGCGAAGGCGGTCCGGGGTAGCCGATCGCCGGCCAGGCGCGCGCGTTGCCGTACCACGCGGCCATGACCAGCTGGTGCAGCGCGGCGTACGCGGATCGCAGCAGCGTAAAGCGGCTGTCGCGCCACCGCGCAAGAAATGCCGCGATGGCTGCCGGTGACGCTTCCTGCCATGGCGACCACACGCCGGCGACGAGGCAGCGCGAAGGCGCCAATGCAAGCAGCGAAAAGAGCTGGCCGACTTCCTTGCGCGCCGCCGCCGGCAGCCCGGCGATTGCCTTGTCCACGCCGATGACGACATCGTCGCCCGCAGCCGCCGCGGCATCGCCGGCCGGCAGCGCGCCTTCGAGCAGCACCGGTACAATGGCCGCGACGACGGCGCGGGCGCGCGGGTCGAGGGTGACAAAGCGCGCATCGGGCACGGTCGGCGCCGAATTGCGCGTGTACAGCCATTGCGCGGCGAGCAGTGTCAAGCCGCCGGCCACGCCGGCCTTGAGCAGCGTGCGACGGGTGATGCGCGGCGAAGGGGCGGCGGTTTCGGTCAAGGGGGCGAGGCGAGTGCGGCATTGCGCTCGCGGCGCAGCAAGTGCAGTGCACTCTAGCCGTTGCAACTAGACTAGACAATCTAATCTTGTGGTCCGCAGTGCGCGTAACGAAACCCTCTGAAGCACGCCTGATCGCCGCGCTCGAGCGCGTGCGTGGCCTGCACGAGCAGCGCCGCGCTGCGCCCGATCTGCAGGTGGCGCTCGACAGGATCGCGACTTTCCAGTCGCGGCGGCTGCGCGCGACCTACGCCGACCTCGCGCAGCAACCGCGTTATGCACAGGCGATCGAATTCTTCCAATCCGACCTCTATGGACCCGGCGATTTCAGCCGTCGCGACGCCGATCTGGCGCGGATTGTTCCGAGCATGGGGCGCATGCTTCCGGCGGGCGTCATCGCCATCGTGGCGCGGGCCATCGAGCTGGCGGCGCTGTCGCAGGACCTCGATCGGGCGTTGCACGGCCAGCTCGGTTTCGGCGCCCGTCCCACCGTCGAGGCGTATGCGCGCGCGTACCGCGCATGCGCGAATCCCGCCGACCGGGAACGCCAGATTGCCTGGATCGGCGAAGTCGGCCGCGGGCTCGACCGCTATGTGCACACGCCGCTGCTGACCAATGCACTCAAGGTGATGCGCCTGCCGGCGCGAGCCGCAGGCCTTGGCGCATTGCAGCGGTTCCTGGAGCGCGGCGTCGGTGGCTTCGCGCGAATGCGCGGCGCCGACGAATTCCTGGCGACCATCGATGCGCGCGAAACGGCGCTGATGGCGGCGATCTTCGGCGGCAACGACGCGCCGTTTCCCGACCCGCTGTAGTCAGCTAGGCCTGGTTGAAAAGCGCGTCGAGCTCGTTGTTGATCTCGCGCTCGATCGAGCCTTTGAGCGGAGCGAGCAGGAAGGAGAGCTGCACGTCGAGGCTTACCTGGGTCTTGCCGACGTGCATGCTGCCGGTCAGACCGACGCCGTCGAAGGCCACATTGTCACCGTCCCATTGACAGATAATGCCGTAGCGTTTGTGCAGATCCTTGGCGATTCTCTGCGCGGCCGCGTGGGCCTTCTTGGGGTCGAGCTTGTGGCGACGCTTGATCGAAATGGTCGGCATGGACAAGACGGCTCATGGACAATGCCGCCAGTATAGCCAAAGCCCCGGGCTGCGATCAGCCTGGTGTGCTGCATTGCAACAACAACGCCAGCGACGATGGACCGGCCGCTGCAAAGGCGGGAGAATCGCAGCCGATACGCTCGCTGTGACGGCGGAAGAAGGGAACGCAGTGGCGAACATCGCCGAGTACTTCCGGCAGCATCTGGCAACGCCTGACGCGATCCTCTATCGCCAGTACCGGGGCGACCAGTGGTGCGATATTCCGGTACGCGAGGTCGCCGCGCTGATCGGCCGCTGGCAAGCCGCGCTGGGCAGCCTCGGGATCACCGAGGGCGAACGCATCGCCGTTTGCATGAAAAACGGTGTCGACTGGGTCGCCCTCGATCTTGCGGCGCTGGGACTGGGGCTGGTGATCGTGCCGCTGTACGTCGACGACAATCCGGTAAACGTCGCATGGTGCGCGACCAACGCCGAGGCGCGGTTGCTGGTGGTGGAAAATTCGCGCATGGCGGCGGCGCTGCAACGCGCCGGCGCGACGCTGCCGCCGCTGCGCATCCTTCGACCCGACGCCGGCGATGACGGCGCGTCGGTCGAGGCACTGCTGCCGAGCGCGGCTGCGGAGCCGCAGTTCCGCGCGGTTGCCGACTCTCTGCTGGCGACGATTTGCTACACCTCGGGAACATCGGGCCGGCCGAAAGGTGTGATGCTGTCGCACGGCAACATCGTCGCCAACGTCGAGTCCTGCCGCAAGACCAACATGGCGCGAAACAGCGACGTCTTCCTGTCGATCCTGCCGCTGTCGCACATGTTCGAGCGCACCGGCGGCTACTACCTGCCGCTGGCGATCGGCGCCAAGGTCACCTTCGCGCGCAGCGTCGCACAGCTCGCCGACGATCTCGCCACGCAGGCACCAACCGCGATGTTCGCGGTACCGCGCATTTTCGAGAAGTTCCTGGCGCGCATCGAAGAGTCGCTTGAGGCTTCGCCACTGAAGCGGGCGCTGTTCGACCAATGCGTCGCGCGCGGCTGGCGCGTCGCGCAGGGCCGCGGCAGCGTCCTCGATGCGGTGGCGACGCCGCTGCTGCGCAGGCTCGTCGCCGAGCCGATCCTGGCGCGGCTGGGCGGCAGGTTGCGGCTAGTCGTGGTCGGCGGCGCCGCGCTGGATCCAGTGATCGCGCGTACCTTCATCGCGCTGGGCGTGGCCATGTTGCAGGGTTACGGCATGACCGAAGCCTCGCCGGTGATATCGGTCAATCGCGACAACGACAACGATCCCGAATCGGTCGGGCCACCGCTGCCCGGGGTCGACGTCAAACTCGGCCGCGCCGGCGAGCTGCTCGCGCGCGGCGGCAACATCATGCAGGGCTACTGGCGCAACGAGGAAGCGACGCGCGCCGCGTTCGATCCCGAAGGCTGGCTGCGTACCGGCGACATTGCCGAGATCCGCGCGGGGCGCGTGTACATCCGCGGGCGCGTGAAGGACATCCTGGTGCTGTCGAACGGCGAAAAGCTGCCGCCGCAGGACGTCGAATTCGCGCTCTTGCACGACCCGACCTTCGAGCAGGTGATGCTGGTCGGCGAGGGCCGGCCGTTCCTGACCTTGCTCGCGGTCACCCGCGAGACCAATGAACAGGCGTTGCTCAAGCGCGCCAACGAGCGCCTGAAGGGCTTTCCGCGCTGGGTGCGCGTACGCCGGATCATTCCCTCCGCGGATCCGTGGAGCGTCGACAACGGCCTGCTGACACCGACGCTCAAGCTCAAGCGGCCGCTGGTCATGGAACGCTTCAAGCCCGCGATCGACGCCGTGTACGCGGCCAAGTCGTCCGGCTGACGTCGCGCTTTCCTGTCGGGAACGCGGGCCGGTTCGCCATTCCTCGCTCGAGCGCCTAGCCGGGGGCGCCCGGCCCTGACCGTCACCGTCCGCAGTTGACAACCGCTCATGAACAAACGTAGGATTCAAACAAACGTTTGATTCTTGCGTGCAAGCGCAGCGCCGACACGCCGACTCCGGCCAAGAGGAAACCCGTGGGCAACGCCATCATTGCTCTGGACGCTCCGAAGAACTCGGCAACGCAATCGAGGATTCTCGATGCCGCCGAGGGCTTGTTCATGGAGCACGGATTCGAAGCGACCTCGCTGCGCCAGATCACCTCGGTGGCCGGCGTCAACCTGGCCGCAGTCAATTATCACTTCGGCGGCAAGGAAGATCTCTTCGAGGCGGTGCTGACGCGGCGACTCGATCCGATGAACCAGGAGCGCCTGGCGCTGTTGACGCGCTTCGAGCAGGACGCGCTGCCGCGCGCGCTGTCGCCCGAAAAGATCCTGGCGGCGATGTTCATCCCGGCGCTCAGGCTCGCGCGTGATCCCGAGCGCGGCGGAAAGGACTTCCTGCGCCTGCTCGGCCGTGCCTACGCCGACCCCGCGCCGTTCATCCGGCGGTTCCTGGCCGAGCAGTACGCCGCGATGATCGTGCGCTTCAAAGCCGCGTTCGGCCGCGCCTTACCGCACCTGCCGAAGCGGGAGTTGAGCTGGCGCCTGCACTTCGTCATGGGCGCGCTGTCGTACACGCTGGCAGGCACCGATGCGCTCAAGCTGATCGCCGCGCTCAACCCGCGCGATGCCGGCAACGACGAGATGCTGCTGCGCCGGCTGGCGCCGTTCCTGATCGCCGGGCTCAAGGCACCCCTTCCCGATCTCGATGAACTCGACGGCGCCGAGGGCGCCGCATAGTTCGAGGAGCAATCATGCTGACAATCATCTGGCTGGCCGTCGTCGTCGTCGGATTGTTCACGCTCGCCTACGTCAACGCCGCCGGCTGGGTGTGGACGCTCGCTATCGCCACCGCGTTGGCGGCTGCGGCGCTCGCGCACCTGTTGCCGCCGCTGGCGCTGCTCGTCCTCGGTGCCGCGCTGGTGCTTCTGGCGATTCCCCTCAACTGGCCCGCGTTGCGCCGCAAGCTCATCAGCGATGCGTTCCTGAACGTGTTCCGCAAGGTCATGCCGCCGATGTCGCAGACCGAACGCGAAGCGATCGAGGCCGGCAGCGTGTGGTGGGATGGCGATCTGTTTTCCGGCCGTCCCGACTGGACGAAGCTGCTCGCCGTGCCGCAGCCGAAGCTGACCGCGGCCGAGCAGCATTTCCTCGACCACGACTGCGAAGAAGTCTGCGCCATGGTCACCGAATGGGAAACGATGCACGTCCACCGCGACTTGCCGCCGCAGGTGTGGCAGTTCATCAAGGACCGCGGGTTCCTGGGCATGATCATTCCCCGGGAATACGGCGGGCTCGGCTTCTCGGCCTACGCGCACTCCCAGGTCGTCGCCAAGCTCGCATCGCGGTGCGGTGCCCTCGTGGTGACGGTGATGGTCCCCAACTCGCTGGGACCCGGCGAGTTGCTGGTGCACTACGGGACCGACCAACAGAAGCGCTACTACCTGCCACGGCTCGCCAAGGGTCTCGAGATTCCCTGCTTCGCGCTCACCAGCCCGCAGGCGGGTTCCGACGCGGCGGCGATGCCCGATCGCGGCATCGTGTGCATGGGCGAATTCGAAGGCAGGCAGACGCTCGGGCTGCGCGTCACCTGGGACAAGCGCTACATCACGCTGGGCCCGGTCGCCACGCTGCTCGGCCTCGCCTTTCGCGCCACGGACCCCGATCATCTGCTGGGCGACAAGGTCGATCTGGGCATCACCTGCGCGATGATCCCGACCGCTCATCCGGGCGTGAACATCGGGCGCCGGCACATTCCGCTCACGGCGGTATTCCAGAACGGCCCGAACTCGGGCAACGACGTGTTCATCCCCATGGACTGGGTGATCGGCGGTCAGCCCATGCTCGGCAAGGGCTGGCGCATGCTCATGGAGTGCCTTGCCGCCGGGCGTTCGATTTCGCTGCCGTCGACCAACACCGGCATGGCCAAGATGCTCACTCGCGCCGTCGGCGGGTACGCACGCGTGCGCTCGCAGTTCAAGACGCCCATCGGCAAGTTCGAAGGCATCGAGGAGCCTCTCGCCCGGATGGGCGGGTACCTGTACTCGATGGACGCGATGCGGGTGCTGACCGCGGGCGCGGTCGACCTGGGCGAAAAACCGGCCGTGCTGTCAGCGGTCGTCAAGTATCACCTGACCGAGCGCGGGCGACAGATCGCCAACGATGCGATGGACATCGCCGGCGGCAAAGGCATCTGCATGGGGCCGTCGAATTTCATCGCCGCGGCGTACACGCAGGTCCCGATTTCGATCACCGTCGAGGGCGCCAACATCCTGACGCGCAGCCTGATCATCTTCGGGCAGGGCGCGATCCGCTGCCATCCGTATGTGCTCAAGGAAATCGCGGCGGCCAACGATGGCGACAGCGCCAGAGGATCGATAGCCTTCGACGCCGCGTTGTTCGGGCATGTCCGCTTCGTCCTGTCGAACATGGCGCGCGCCTTCGTGATGGGATTGTGCGGGTCGCATTGCGCGAGCGTTCCCGCCGCCGTCGCTCCGGAGACGCGCCGCTACTATCAGCAGCTCACGCGCTTTTCGGCGGCGCTGGCATTCCTGTCGGATGTGTCGATGGGCGTGCTCGGCGGGGCGCTCAAGCGCAAGGAAAAGCTTTCCGCGCGGCTCGGCGACATCCTGTCGATGCTCTACGTCTGCTCGGCGACGCTCAAGCGCTACGAGGCGGAAGGACGCCAGGCCGCCGACGCGCCGCTGATGCACTGGGCGATCTGGGACGCGCTGTTCAAGGCGCAGAACGCCTTCGAGGGCGTCATTTCCAACTTTCCCAATCGCGTCGTGGCTTTCGTGTTGCGGCGGATGGTATTTCCGCTGGGATGTCCATACGTGATCCCTTCGGACCAGGCCGGCCACGAGGTCGCACGACTGCTGATCGAACCTTCGGCAACGCGCGATCGGCTCACGACGGGAATCTATCTCCCCAGGGGCGAGTCCGACGCCATAGGCGCGATCGAGCTGGCAGTCGAGGCAACGATTGCCGCCGAAGCGGTTGAGGGGAAGATTCGCACCGCGATCAAGGCCGGGAAGCTCGCGACCCGGCCCGGTGAGGACCGCCCCGCCGCCGCGCTCGCTGCCGCGATCATCAGTGCCGACGAGTTGGCGTTGGTGCGCCGCGCTGCGCGGCTTGCCGACATCGTGGTCCGCGTGGACGACTTTGCGCAGGATCTGGGCACGGCGGAAGCTCGGCCCGCGATGGCGCCGCCGCGGCCCGCTGCCGTGGCGCACAAAGCCGCGGCGTGATCGATGCAGGCGTCGCGGAAAGCTGCGTGCGCGCGCTGATCGATGGCGCGCGCGGATTCCGCGCCAACGGGTCATGACCCGAGCCGTTTACGTCGTCGACGGCGCGCGCACGCCATTCCTGAAAGCGCGCAACCGTCCCGGACCGTTCGCGGCGTCGGATCTCGCCACGCAGGCGGGGCGCGCGCTGCTCGGCCGCATGCCGTTTGCAGCGGAACAACTCGACGAAGTGATCCTCGGCTGCGCCAGCCCTTCGCCGGACGAAGTCAACATCGGGCGGGTGGTCGCGCTGCGCATGGGCTGCGGCCTCAAGGTGCCCGGCTGGACTGTCATGCGCAACTGCGCGTCCGGGATGCAGGCCATCGACTCGGCACTGACCAACATCCGCAGTGGGCGCTCGAGCCTCGTGCTGGCGGGTGGTGTCGATGCGCTGTCGCGCGCGCCGCTGCTCTATTCCGACAGGATGGTGCTCTGGTTCGCCAATTTCAGCGGCACGCGGACGGTGGCTGCCAAGGCTGCGGCATTCCTCAAGCTGCGACCGACGGAAGTGCTCAATCCCGTTATCGGCATCATGAAGGGCCTGACCGATCCGATGGTCGGGCTGCTGATGGGGCAGACGGCGGAAAATCTCGCCTTCCGGTTCGGCATCACGCGGCGGGCCATGGACGAGTTGGCGGCAAAAAGCCATCGGCGGGTGCTCGACGCGCAAAAGGCCGGACACTTCGACGGCGAAATCGCGCCGCTGTTCGATCGTGATGGCAAGCTGTACGCGGTCGACGACGGTGTGCGCGACGACTCGACGCCGGAGAATCTTGCCAAGCTCAAGCCGTTTTTCGACCGCAAGTTCGGCAACGTCACCGCCGGCAACAGCTCACAGATCACCGACGGCGCGGCGTGGGTGGTGCTGGCCTCGGAGGCCGCGGTGGCAAAGCACAAGCTGCCGGTGCTGGGCACGATCGTCGACAGCGAATGGGCGGGACTCGATCCCGCGCAGATGGGACTCGGGCCGGTCCACGCCGCGACGCCGATCATGCAACGGCATGGCCTGAAGCCAAACGAGCTCGACGCGTGGGAAATCAACGAAGCCTTCGCGGCGCAGGTCATTGCCTGCCTGCGCGCGTGGGAGAGCGAGGACTATTGCCGCGACGATCTGGGTCTGGCTCAGGCGCTGGGGCCGCTCGATAGCGCCAGGCTCAACGTCGACGGCGGGGCGATCGCGCTCGGCCATCCGGTCGGCGCCTCCGGCGCGCGCATCGTCCTGCACCTGCTTAACGTGCTCAAGCGCACCGGCGGCAAGCGCGGCATCGCGTCGATATGCATCGGCGGCGGCCAGGGCGGCGCCATGCTGGTCGAGCGCGCGTAAGCGGGCCAGATGCATAGCGCGACGTATCAGCACTGGAAGATCGAGCGCGAAGCCGATGGCCTGGCGTGGCTCATCATCGACCGTGCCGGCAGCTCGACCAATACGCTCTCGATCGCGGTCATGGAGGAATTGCGGCGCGTGCTCGATGAGCTGGCGGCCGCGCCACCGACGGCGCTGGTCATCCGTTCCGGCAAGGACAATGGCTTCGTCGCCGGTGCCGACATCGACGAATTCGGCTTGCTCAAGAGCGTCGACGACGCGACGGCGCTGGTCAAGCGCGGCTGGGACACCTTCAATGCGCTCGCTGCCGCGCCGTACGCAACGCTCGCGCTCGTCCGCGGATTTTGCCTGGGCGGCGGCATGGAGCTCGCGCTTGCGTGCCGTTACCGCGTCGTCGTCGACGAGCCGGGCACGCGCCTTGGCCTGCCCGAAGTCATGCTCGGCATCGTCCCCGGCTGGGGCGGCATCAAGCGGTTGCCGCGCTTGGCCGGCGCGCCCGCGGCGCTCGACCTGTTGCTGACCGGCAGGACCATCGATGCGCGGCGCGCGAAGAAACTGGGCGTTGCCGACGAATGCGTGCCGCCGCGCGTGATGATGAATGCGGTGCGCGGCGTGCTGCAGGCTGCGCCGCCGCCTCGGCGGGTTCCCTTGCCGCTGTCGCTCACGCTCAATCCACTGCTGCGGCCATTCATCGCCGCACAGGCAAGGAAGCAGGTCGCCGCGCGCGCCCGGCGCGAACACTATCCCGCCCCGTACGCGATTCTCGACATCTGGGTGAAGTACGACGGTGATGCGCTCGCCGCGCCGCCGGCCGACCCGGCGTCGATCGCCAACCTGCTGCGCACGCCGACGGCGATGAACCTGATTCGCGTGTACCAGCTGCAGGAGCGGCTGAAAGCCTTCGGCCGCGAACAGGATCAGGCTGCCAAGCACGTGCATGTCGTGGGTGCGGGCACCATGGGCGGCGATATCGCGGCTTGGTGCGCGTTGCGCGGCCTCAGCGTCACGCTGCAGGACCAGAGCGCCGAGCGCCTCGCGCCGGCCATGGGTCGGGCGGCGAAACTGTTCGCCGACAGGCTCAAGGACCCGCTGCGCGTGCGCGACGCGCTCGATCGGCTCGCGCCCGACGTCGCCGGTAACGGCGTTGCTCGCGCCGATGTCATCATCGAAGCGATCTTCGAGAACCTCGAAGCCAAGCAACAGCTCTTCGCCGCGCTCGAAGCGAAGGCGAAAGCGACTGCGTTGCTCGCGACCAATACTTCGAGCATTCCCTTGGAGCAGATCGGCGCGTCCCTGAAGGATCCGGGCCGGCTGATCGGACTGCATTTCTTCAATCCGGTGGCGCGAATGATGCTTATCGAAATCGTCGTCGGTGCGAACACGCGCCCCGCGCTGGTACCGACGGCGGCGGCGTTCGTGCGCCAGATCGACAAGCTGCCGCTGCCGGTCAGGAGCGCCCCGGGATTCCTCGTCAACCGGGTACTCGCTCCGTATCTCATGGAAGCGATGCGGTGCGTCGACGAAGGCATCGCGCCCGAAACCGTCGACGAGGCGGCGCTCGCGTTCGGCATGCCGGTGGGACCGATCGAACTCGCCGACACGGTGGGCCTGGACATCTGCCTGGCGGTCGGCAAGATGCTCGGTCCCGCGGTCGAGCCGCCGAAGAAATTGAGCGCCCTCATAGCGGCGGGTCAACTCGGGCGCAAGAGCAAACGCGGCTTCTACGACTGGAGCAGCGGCAAGGCCGCGAAAGCGGCGCCAGTTGCCGCTCCGCCCGGGCTTGCCGACCGGCTGCTCGCCCCGATGCTGTCCGAAGCGCAAGCGGCGTGCGAGCAACGGATCGTCAGCGACGCGGACCTGGTCGACGCCGGGGCGATTTTCGGTAGCGGATTCGCCCCGTTCACCGGCGGCCCCCTGCATTTTCTGGCGGCGCGCGGTTCCGGTGGCTGACCCGCTCTGTTAGCATTGCCCGACGGGTGAGTACAACCCCGGGGAAGGAGCGGGAGGAGAGGGTCGAGCGAGCATCCGGCACATGCGCGCGGGGCTTGCTCCCGCCCGTCTGGGCCGTGGCTCGATCCTGGGTGCCGGGGAGGAATCTTGGAAAAGATCTGGCTCAAGTCGTATCCGAAGGGGGTCCCTGCCGAGATCGACGTCAACACCTACGCGTCGATTCGCGACGTGTTCGAGGAAAGCTGCGCCAAGTTCGCGTCGCGCCGGGCGTTTTCGTGCATGGGCAAGTCGATCACGTTCGCGGAGCTCGACGAGCAGTCGCGCGCGTTCGGAGCATTCCTGCAGGGCCGCGGCCTCAAGAAGGGCGCCCGGGTGGCGCTGATGATGCCCAATATCCTGCAGTACCCCGTGTGTCTGTTCGGCATCCTGCGGGCAGGTTTTACGGTGGTGAACGTCAATCCGCTGTACACCGCGCGCGAGCTGGAGCATCAACTGTCCGACAGCGGCGCCGAGGTGATCGTCGTGGTGGAAAATTTTGCCACCACGGTTGCCGCAGTACTTGGCAAGGCGCAGGTCAAACAGGTCATCGTCACCAGCATCGGCGAACTGCTCGGCGTCAAGGGCCTGCTCGTCGACTTGGTGCTGCGTCACGTGAAGAAGATGATCCCGGCGTGGAACATTCCCGGTGCGATGCGCCTGTCCGAGGCGCTTGAGGAAGGCAGCCGCGGCAAGCTGGAGCGACCCACGCTCGGCCACGACGACATCGCGTTCCTGCAGTACACCGGCGGCACGACCGGCGTGGCCAAGGGCGCGACGCTGACCCATCGCAACATCGTCGCCAACGTGCTGCAGTCCGGAGCGTGGGTCAAGCCGTTCCTGGGCACCGAGCAGCACGTCGTCATCACGCCGTTGCCGCTCTATCACATCTTTTCGCTGACGGCGAACTGCCTTGTCTTCATGACGCTGGGCGCCGAGAACGTACTCATCACCAATCCGCGCGATATCCCCGGCTTCGTCAAGGAAATGCGCCGGCACAAGTTCACCGGATTGACGGGAGTGAACACGCTGTTCAACGCGCTGCTGAACAACCCGGATTTCAAGAACCTCGACTTCTCGAGGCTGCAGATGACGCTGGGGGGCGGCATGGCAGTGCAGCAGGCGGTTGCCGAGCGCTGGAAAAAGGTGACCGGCAAGCCGCTGATCGAGGCGTACGGACTGACCGAGACCTCACCGGCGGCAACCATGAATCCGTTCACGCTGCCCGAGTACAACGGCTCGATCGGCCTGCCCATTCCTTCGACGGACCTGGTGTTGCGCGATGATCAGGGCAAGGACGTTGCGCTGGGCGAGCGCGGCGAAATATGCATCAGGGGCCCGCAAGTCATGGCGGGTTACTGGCACCGTCCCGACGAGACCGCGAAGGTGATCGACAAGGATGGCTGGCTGGCGACCGGGGACATCGCGGTGATGGACGCGCAGGGCTTCGTGCGCATCGTCGACCGCAAGAAGGACATGATCCTGGTCTCCGGATTCAACGTCTATCCGAATGAAATCGAAGCCGTCGTGGCGATGCACCCGGGCGTGCTCGAATGCGCCGCGATCGGCGTCCCTGATGCGAAATCCGGCGAAGCGGTCAAGCTCTTCGCGGTGAAGAAAGACCCTGCGCTGACCGCCGAAGCCCTGCTGGCACACTGTCGCGCGCATATGACCGCCTACAAGTGTCCGCGGGAAGTGGAATTCCGCACCGACCTTCCCAAGTCGAACGTAGGCAAGATCCTCAGGCGCGAATTGCGCGACGAAGCGACGCGGAAAGCGGCCTGACGCATGTCGGCCGACGGTCAGGAGACGCTTCCCGACAGGCAGCCGGCACTGCGGGTGGTGCCGATGCCCGCGGACGCCAACCAGCACGGCGACATCTTCGGCGGCTGGGTGATGTCGCAGGTCGACGTCGCCGGCGCCGTGCCCGCGGCCCGGCGTGCACGCGCGCGGGTTGCCACCGTGGCGGTGAACTCGTTTGTGTTCAAGCAGCCGGTGCTGGTCGGCGACGTCGTGAGTTTCTACGCGGAAATCACCCACATAGGCAGGACGTCGATCACGGTGGATGTGCAAGTTTACGCGCAGCGCAACCCGGGAAGGATGATCTGCGTCAAGGTGACCGAGGCCAGCCTTACCTACGTTGCGGTTGGAGCCGATCGGCGACCGCGCGAGGTCCCCTCGGAACAGTGAATTTGCCGAAAAAACAACACCTGTATTGACCCAGTTCAACCCGACGGTTCGCGACGGGTGCGGCGTCTAGCCTCGGGGAGTATAGTCTTTACAGCGGTCGAAGCGCGCCGGAGTTCTTTCCGGCGACCCAAAGAATACATATTCCGAGCGCGCGTCCGAACTTCGGGCCGGCGCCAAGAAAGTCCACCAAGGAGACAGCTACCATGACCACCCCCTTTGTTCGCAGCCGGATCGCCACCGCCGTTGCCGGCCTCGTCCTTGCGATGGGCGCAGGCCAAGCGCTGGGTGCCGGCTTCATCCTGCAGGAAAACTCCGGCAGCGGCTTGGGCAACGCCTACGCTGGAGGCGCGGCTGCCTCCGAAGACGCCGACACCGTCTGGACCAACCCCGCGGGGATGTCGCGGCTGAAGGCCAACCAGCTTGCGGTCGCGATAAATGCCATCACGCCGTCGGCAAAATTCAGCGACAACGGCGGCTCGAAAAACGCGACGCTGCAGCCGCTCGGCGGGAATGGCGGCGACGCCGGAAGCACGGCGTGGGTTCCCAACCTCTATCTAGTGATGCCGCTCAACCAGCAGTGGGCCGTCGGCCTCGGCGTCAACGCACCCTTCGGACTCAAGACCGAGTACGACAGCAACTGGATAGGGCGCTATCAGGCGATCGAGTCGAAGATCGAAACGATCAACGTCAATCCGGCGATCTCCTACAAGCTCGGCGATTTCGCGGCGGGCGTCGGCGTCAACTGGCAACGGGTCAAGGGCACGTTTACGAGCGCGGTGAACTATTCCGCATTGCTCAACGGAGTCGCCGCGCAGTTGGCCGCGGCGGGCGCGTTTCCACCGTCAGTGCTGCCCCCGTTTGCCGGGGCGACCGCGGGGCTCGACGCCCTCGCCGACAATACGGTCGACAAGAATGCGTGGGGCTGGAATGTCGGCTTCGAATGGAATATCGGGGGCCGCGACCTCGACTACCGCAGCCGGCTCGGTGTGGCCTATCGCTCCCAGATCAAGTATTCCAACGCTTCCGGCGACGCCAACTTCAGCTATCCGTCGGCGCCCGCCAATTTGCCGGCGTCGCTGGCGCCCGTCTACGCCGCGGCATCGACCCGTCTCAACGCGGGGCTGTATAGCGGTAACATCTCCGCCAACATCACGCTGCCCGGCTTCGCCAACGTGTCGTACTTCCACACCATGCTCAACGACAAGTGGGATTTCATGGCGGACGCGCAGTACACGAACTGGAGCACGATTCAGGACCTGACGCTGGTGCGCACATCCGGACCAAGCGCCGGTCAGAACCTCTCGAGCACGCCATTGCACTTTAGGAACACCTGGCGGGTTTCGGGGGGCGCCAACTACCGATACACGGACCAATGGATGTTCCGCGGCGGATTGGCGTGGGACCAGTCGCCGGTGACGACCCAGTACCGCACGCCGCGTTTGCCTGACGCGGATCGCATCTGGGGCACCCTCGGGGTGCAGTACAAGTGGAGCCCGACGCTCAAGTTCGACCTCGGCGGCGCCTATATCTGGGTGAAGAACAGTTCGATCGCGCAGATCAACACCGATCCGGCCACCGTCGCCCAGTACGGGTATCTGAGCGGCAACTACAGCAACAACGTCTGGATCATGTCGCTCCAGGGGACCTGGAGTTTCTGACCGCCCGGCTCCCCGTCACGCAACTCTCGCAGCAAGGCGCGGCTTGGACGTTCGGGTCGCGCCGCGTTCGCCCCAGCGCGCGCCGCGATGCGCGCGACGGGGCTCTTTGTAGGCCCAGCCCATGTCCTCCATCCTGTTTCTCGTCCGGAAAGTCGCCGTGCTCGGCGCCGGTGTCATGGGCGCGCAGATTGCCGCGCACCTGGCCAACGCCGGCGTTCCCGTCGTGTTGTTCGACCTCGCCGCCAAGGAGGGCGACCCGAACGGGATCGCGCTGAGGGCGATCGAAAACCTGAAGAAGCTCGAGCCGTCGCCGTTGGCGACCAAGGGCGTCGTCGACTTCATCGATCCCGCCAACTACGACCAGCACGTCGCGCTGCTCGCCGGCTGCGACCTGGTCATCGAGGCGATCGCCGAGCGCCTGGACTGGAAGAAAGCGCTCTACGAAAAGGTGGCGCCGCACATCGGCGCGCAGGCGATCTTCGCCAGCAATACTTCGGGGCTGTCGATCAACGCGTTGGCGCAGGCCTGCCCCGAATCGCTGCGGCCGCGCTTTTGCGGCATCCACTTCTTCAATCCGCCGCGCTACATGCATCTGGTCGAGCTGATCGCGCAGAAGGACACCGAGCCGCAGCTACTCGACTTGCTCGAGACGTTCCTGGTGACCACGCTTGGCAAGGGAGTGGTGCGCGCCAAGGACACCCCGAACTTCGTCGCCAACCGGGTCGGCGTGTTCTCCATGCTCGCCACCATGGTGCATACCGAGCGCTTCGGCCTCGGCTTCGACGTCGTCGACGCGCTGACCGGCCCGGTGATCGGCCGTGCCCGCAGCGCCACCTACCGCACCGCCGACGTCGTCGGCCTCGACACCATGGCGCACGTGATCCGGACCATGGACGAAGCATTGCCCGACGACCCGTGGCACCGCTTCTATCAATCGCCGCCCTGGCTCAAGGCGCTCATCGACAAGGGCGCGCTGGGGCAGAAAACCAGGGCGGGCGTGTTCCAGAAGGTCGGCAAGGACATCCAGGTCCTGGACCTCGCGACTCAGTCGTATCGCCTGGCGGCGGGGAATGTCGATCCGGACGTTGCCGAAATCCTCGCGCTCAGGAACCCGGCCGAGAAGTTTGCCCGGCTGCGCGGGCACGCGCATCCGCAGGCGCAATTTCTCTGGGCGATCTTCCGCGACCTGTTTCATTACTGCGCCTTCCACCTCGGCACGATCGCCGACAGCGCCCGCGACGTCGACCTGGCGATCCGCTGGGGCTTCGGCTGGCAAATGGGCCCCTTTGAAACCTGGCAGGCCGCCGGCTGGAAGCAGATCGCGCAATGGATCGCCGAGGACATCGCCGCGGGCAAGACCCTGGCCAACGCAGCGCTGCCGGCGTGGGTCGGCGAAGCAGTCGCCGCGGCCGGCGTCCACGGACCGGGCGGAGCGTATTCAGCGGGCGCCAATGCCTTCGTGCCGCGCTCGTCGCTGGCGGTGTACAAACGGCAGTATTTCCCCGACCCGGTGCTCGGCGAGAAGTGGCCGACCGGTACGACGATCCTCGAAACCGAGGCGGTACGGATGTGGCACACCGGCGACGACATCGCCATCGTGTCGTTCAAGAGCAAGTCGAACACCATCGGCGAAGACGTGCTCGACGGGATCCTCGCGGCCATAGCCGAGGCCGAGAAGAACTGGCGCGGCCTCGTCCTGTGGCAGACGCGCGAACCATTCTCCTTCGGCGCCAACCTCGCGTCGTTCAGCCCTGCCGTGCAGGCGGGGCAGTGGGACACGATCGACGCGATCGTCGCCAAGTTCCAGGAAACGTCGCAGCGCCTCAAGTATTGCCTTATCCCCACCGTGGCGGCGGTGCGCGGCATGGCGCTGGGCGGCGGCTGCGAATTCGCCATGCACTGCGATCGGGCCGTCGCCGCGCTCGAATCGTACGTCGGCCTGGTCGAGTCGGGCGTGGGGCTGCTGCCCGCCGGGGGCGGCTGCAAGGAGCTCGCGCTGCGCGCGGCGCAGGAAGTGATGCGTGGCGCCGCCGGCAGCCAGATCGACGCGTTGCCGTTCGTGCGCACGTACTTCCAGCAGATCGCGATGGCGACGGTCTCGAAGAGCGCGCTGGAGGCCAAGGAGCTGGGTTACCTGCGGCCAGCGGACGTGGTGATCTTCAATGCCTTCGAACTGCTGTGGGTGGCCAAGGCGCAGGTCCTGGCACTCTCGGAAAGCGCGTACCGGCCGCCGCTGCCCCAGCGCAGCATCCCGGTGGTCGGCAAGACCGGCATCGCGACGCTGGAGATGCTGCTGGTCAACATGCGCGACGGCGGGTACATCTCGGCGTACGATTTTGTTGTCGGGCTCGCCGTCGCCCGCGTACTCTGCGGCGGCGCAGTCGAGTCCGGCAGCCTGGTCGACGAGCGCTGGCTGCTCGAACTCGAGCGCCGGGAATTCATGGCGCTGCTCAAGAACCCGAAGACGGCGGAGCGGATCGCGCATACGCTGAAGACCGGCAAGCCGTTGCGCAACTGAGAAGGCACCGACCATGACCAGGCCATTGCAGGACGCCTACATCGTTGCCGCGACGCGCACGCCGGTAGGCAAGGCGCCGCGCGGCGCGCTACGGCATACGCGGCCCGATTCGATGCTCGCGCACGTGCTGCGCAGCGTGCTCGCGCAGCTTCCGCAGATCGAGCCCGCGCGCGTCGACGACGTGATCGTCGGCTGCGCGATGCCCGAATACGAGCAGGGGATGAACGTCGCGCGCATCGGCCTGCTGCTCGCCGGGCTGCCCAATTCGGTGGCCGGCATGACGGTCAATCGCTTTTGCTCGTCGGGATTGAACGCGGTGTCGATCGCCGCGGATCGCATCCGCACCGGCGAGGCCGACATCATGATTGCCGCCGGGACCGAGAGCATGAGCATGATCCCCATGCTCGGCCGGCTCGCGCTCAACGCCGAGGTGTTCGCGAAGGACGAGAACCTCGGCATCGCCTACGGCATGGGTCTCACCGCCGAAAAGGTCGCCAGCAACTGGAAAGTTTCGCGCGAGGCGCAGGACGCCTTCGCGCTGGCGAGCCACCAGAAGGCCCTCGCCGCGCAGACCAGCGGCGAATTCTCCGCCGAGATCTCTCCCTATCCGATTCGCGAAGACGCCCCGGATATCGCCGCCGGCAGGATCGTCGCCCGGACCCGCGATTTCGGCCGCGACGAGGGGCCGCGCGCCGATACCAGCGCCGAAGGGCTCGCCAAGCTGCGCCCGGTGTTCGCCGCCAAGGGATCGGTGACCGCGGGCAACAGCTCGCAGATGTCGGACGGCGCCGGCGCGTCGATCCTGGTCAGCGAGCGCGTATTGAAGGAACTCGGCCTCGCGCCGCTGGCGCGCTGGGTCGGCTTCGCGGTCGGCGGCGTGGCCCCGGAAGTGATGGGTGTCGGCCCGATCGCGGCGATTCCGAAAGCGCTCAGACAGGCCGGCCTCGCGCTGCATCAGCTCGACTGGATCGAGCTCAATGAAGCTTTCGCCGCGCAGAGCCTGGCGGTGATGCAGGAACTCGGCATCGATCCCGCGAAAGTCAATCCGCTCGGCGGCGCCATTGCCCTGGGTCATCCATTGGGCGCGACCGGGGCGATACGCACCGCGACCATCGTGCACGGGCTCAGACGGCGAAAGCGGAAGTACGGCATGGTATCGATGTGCATCGGCACCGGCATGGGGGCGGCCGGTATTTTCGAGGCGGTCTGATCGACCGATTGAGGGACGCGGTGAAACTGATATTCGGCACGGCCGCGATGTTCCTGCGCCTTGCAATCACGCGCATCCGGCTGGGCGACAAGCCGGTTCAGGCCGGCCTCGAGAAGGCCATGCTCGGCGTCTAGCGACCGCCGTAGCGTGCCGGCTGAACATATCGATGCCCGATTTCTGGCCGGCGTGCGGCTACCGATTGCTCGAGGTCGATGTCGACGACCGGCTGCGCGTCACCGACGCATTCCTGCGCAGCTACCTGATCCGACCGGAGCTCGCACCCGTCGCCGAGTCCTGCGCCGCGGAAGCCGCGCTGCATGAGGCCCTGCTCGGGGACCCGCGGCGGGTCGTGTCCCTGGGGGAGATCGCGGCCATCGCCGACCCCGACGCGCGCGACAACTACCGCATCTGGCTGTCCTTCCGCGACCGTTTGCTCGGCGCCGAGACGCTCGAAGCCAGCTATGCCGGGTTGTTCGCCGGCGAGGGCGTCGACGTGCCGCCACAGTTCGTGCACCAGCTCACGCAGATCATCCTGCGGCACGTCCTCGGTGAAAACGCCGGAGCGCTCGATGCGCGCGCTGCGGAAATGCTCTTCCGCGCGCAGAAGATCGGCGTCGGTGACGACGGCGCGGTGATGGCTGCCGATGAGCTGACCGTCGAGCTGTACGCGACGACCGCGGGCTTTGGCAGCCTGGGCGAGTTGCTCGCGCAAAACCGCACTCCGGCGCGAACCATCGATCTCGACGTGCTGTCGGACGACAATGCGGCGGCCTACTGGGCACGCGACGAGCGTTTCGAGTTTGCGATCAGCCTCAATCGCGGCCGGCCGGCGCTGGCCGCGCTGTGTCGCGTCCTCGAACGCTGGATCGCGCACTTCCTGGACGTCGCGGTCACGATCGTGCCGCAACGCGAGATCAACGACGCCCGCTGGGTATGGCACGTCGGCCTGGATGCCGAGGGCAGTGCGCTGCTCAACGACCTGTACAATCGCGTGGAAGTCGCCGACGAGCGCATGGAACGCCTGCTGTGCCTGTTCGAACTCAATTTTGCCGATCCCGCCGCGATGCGCACCGCGATCGCCGGTCGCCCGGTGTATCTGGCCATGGCGATGGATCGGGAGCGGCGGTTGCGCCTGAAACCCCAGAATCTGCTGCTCAATCTCCCGCTGTCGCGCTCCCAATGAGAAAGCCCTGACCATGGTCCCGTCTACTCGTCTGCCTCGCCTGCTTGCAGTCCTGGCAATGGCCTTGTCGTTGCCGGGCGTCGGTGTCGCTCAGGGAACGCCGCCACCGGCGCCGGCCGAGCCGGCATCGCCGCTGCAGGACTTCGCCTGGCTGGCCGGTTGCTGGGAAGGCAAGGTGAACCAGCGCGATTTTCGCGAACAGTGGCTGCCGCTGCGCGGCGACATCATGGTCGGCGTCAGCCAGACCGCCTCGCAGGGAAAGACGCAGAGCTACGAATTCCTGCGCCTCGAGCCGCGCGCCGACGCCGTCTACTACATACCGATGCCCTCGGGAAGGAAGGAAACGCCGTTTCGCATGTCGAGCCGCAAGACCGACGGTGACGACGTGATTTTCACCTTCGAGAGCACTACGGACGAATTTCCGCAGCGGATCATCTATCGCCGCGGCGGCGGCGGCTGGCTGTATGCGCATGTCGGCGGCTTGGTCAACGGCGAGAAGAAAGAGGTTATCTATCCGATGCGCCACGTCGATTGCCAGACCGGCGAGATCATCAGGAATTGACTTCGTCGGCCGCCGCGCGGCTGGAGCAGCTGCTCGCTGCCGGGAAGGACAGCGCGCTGTTGCGCTTCGGCCTCGGCAGTGCTTACCTGAACGATGGCGACGCTGCGCGCGCGGCGCTGCAGCTGCGCCACGCAGTCACGCTCAACCCGGGCTATTCCGCAGCGTGGAAAGTGCTCGGCAAGGCTCTCTCTGCGGCCGGCGATGACGCCGCGGCGCTCGCGGCCTATGGCGAGGGCATTGCCGCTGCGGAGCGCAATGGCGACCAGCAGGCGATGCGGGAAATGCAGGTCTACGTGCGCCGGCTTGCCAAGGCTTCGGGGCGGGAGTGAAGCGGCGCTGCTACGGCAGCAACGGGCGGCGCTCTGCCTCGCGCATGACCGACTCGACCCCGCGATTGGCCAGCGCATCGGCGCGCTCGTTGCCGGGGGTTGCCGCGTGGCCTTTCACCCAGTGCCAGGCGATCTTGTGGCGCGCGGCCTGCGTGTCGAGTTCACGCCACAGGTCGGCGTTCTTCACCGGCTTGCGGTCGGCGGTCTTCCAGCCGTTCTTCTTCCAGCCGTGGATCCACGTTTCGATGCCGTTCTTGACGTATTGCGAATCGGTGTAGAGCGTCACCGGACGGCCAGGCTCGACGCTGGCGAGCGCCTGGATCACCGCGGTCATTTCCATGCGATTGTTGGTGGTGCGCGATTCGCCGCCGAACAACTCGCATTCGACGCCGTCGCACAGCAGCAATGCCCCCCAGCCACCCGGACCGGGGTTGCCCTTGCACGCGCCGTCGGTGTAGATCACCACCGGCGCCGTCATGCGGCGCCGCTCACTCGAGCACGTCGGCGCATTCGCGCGCCTGCCGGGCCACCGACGCCAGCGACTTCTTGCGCACCCGGCGCGTCCAAGCGGGCGTGATCACGCGCATTCCCAGCAGGCGCTTGGTCGCGCGGAGAAAATACACGCCGCCCGCGATCGGCCACCAGCGGTCGCCGACCTTTTCGCAGAACTCGAAGCGATGCAGCCAATTCTCCTGCGCGAAAGGCGGCGCGTAGGCGTCGAGCTTGCCGCCGGTGACTTCGAAGCCGAGCAGCGCGAGCCAGTCCTTGAGGCGGTAAAGCGCGATGAAATTGCCGTTCCAGGGCATCGTCTGCTCGCGACCGAAATAGCGCTTGGCGCCGAACAGCGAGAACGGATTGAATCCGGCGATCACCACCTGTCCCTCGGGTCGGAGCACGCGATACACTTCGCGAAGCAGCTGGTGCGGCTGGTCGGTGAACTCGAGCGTATGCGGCAGCACGATCAGGTCCATGCTGTTCTCGGCGAAGGGCAGCCAGTGCGGATCGGCCAGCACCTGCGCCGGTTCCTCGAGATCGATGGTGACCCGGGTGGTGATGCGCGATGCCTTCAAGAAGGGGTACTCGGGCAGGCCGATCTGCAGCGCGTGATAGCCGAAGATGTCCGCCAGCGTTGCATCGAGGTACGCTTGCTCGCGCTCCCGCAGATAGCTGCCCAGTGGCGTCGCGAACCAAGCGGCGAGCGTGCCGGTTGACAGGCCATGTGGCAGTATCGAAGATGCGGCCATGTCCGCGATTATCCCCATCCCCGCCTTCGCCGACAACTACATCTGGCTCCTTCGCGACGGCAACCATGCGGCGGTCGTCGATCCGGGTGACGCGACGCCGGTCATGGCGTATCTCGAGCGCGAAGGACTGACGCTCGGCGCCATCCTTGCCACGCATCATCACGGCGACCACGTCGGCGGCATTCCCGCGCTGCTCGCGGGCTGGCAAGTGCCGGTATTCGGTCCCGCCACGGAAGCGATTCCCGGTCGCACGCATGCGCTGGTCGAAGGCGATGCGATCATCGTGCCGGGACTCGATCTGGAATTGTCGGTGCTGGACATTCCCGGACACACGTCGGGGCATATCGCATTCGTCGGCAAGGACCTCGTCTTCAGCGGCGACACGCTCTTCGCCGCAGGCTGCGGGCGGCTGTTCGAGGGCACACCGGCGCAGATGCTGTCATCGCTGGACAAGCTCGCGGCGTTACCGGGTGAGACGGCCGTCTACTGCGGGCACGAGTACACCTTGTCGAATCTTCGCTTCGCGCTTGCGGTCGAGCCGGGCCGATCCGCGTTGTTGCAACGCAATGAACGCGAGCAGGCGAAACGCGAGCGCGGAGCGCCGACGCTGCCGTCGACCGTGGCCGAAGAGCTTTCCACCAACCCCTTCCTGCGCGCCGGCGAAGTCACCGTGCGCGCGGCCGTCGAGCACCACGCGGGGCGCCCGCTTCGGCACCGGGTCGGAGTATTTGCCGAGCTTCGCGCGTGGAAGAACAGCTTTTGAGTCGCGCCCGGCGCTTGACTGCGCGCGCCGCGGACCCCTACCATCGCGGCACCTTGCAATCCGCTGCCACTCGCCTGCCGCGCACCGTTGCCGTCCTTGTCCTCGCTTTGGCGCTGGCATCGTGCGCCACCGCGCCGCGCCTGCCGCAGGAGCCCATTGCGTTGGTGCCGCCGCCCGAGGACGTGCCGGAGCCGGCGGTGGTGGTCGTCGACGTTCCCACCGAACCGCCTGCCCCGGTCTTCAGGGCCGACGGCGGCGATCCCGATGCAGTGACCAATGCAACACTGGAACTGCGTTCCGAATATGGTGACCTGTGGACCCGGATCCGCGATGGCTTCGTCCTGAAGGACATCGAGACGCGCGAGGTCAAGCAGTCCGAGGCGTGGTACGCGGCGCGACCCGACTACGTCGCGCGCATGGTCGATCGCAGCCGGCGCTACCTCTACTACATCGTCGGCGAGGTTCAGAAGCGCGGGATGCCCGCCGAAATCGCGCTGCTGCCGATGATCGAAAGCGCGTACAACCCCATGGCGTACTCGCGCAGCCGCGCGTCGGGCATCTGGCAGTTCATTCCCTCCACGGGCAAGCACTACGGCCTGCAGCAGAACTGGTGGCTCGACGAGCGCCGCGACGTCGTGGCGGCCACCGACAGCGCGCTCGACTACCTGCAGAAGCTGTACGCCGAGTTCGGCGACTGGTACCTGGCGCTGGCGGCGTACAACTGGGGCGAAGGGTCGGTGCGGCGCGCCATCGCCAGCAATGCCAAGCGCGGCCTTCCCACCAACTATCTGAGCCTCGACATGCCCGCGGAGACGCGCCAGTACGTCCCCAAGCTGCAGGCGGTCAAGAACATCATCAACGACCCCGAAGCCTTCGGTCTCGAGCTCGCCGATATTCCCGATGCGCCGTACTTCGCGGTCGTACGCACGACGAAGAAGATGGACGTGAAAATCGCCGCCCAGCTGGCCGAGATGCCGCTCGACGAGTTCCTGTCGCTCAACCCGCAGCACAACCGGCCGGTGATCGCCGGGGCCGACGCCGCGACGCTGCTGCTGCCGTACGACAAGGCCGAATTGTTTGCGGCGAAGCTCGAACTGTCCGATCAGCCCATGGTCACGTGGCAGGCCTACAAGACAAAACCTGGCGAAACGCTGCCGCAGGTGGCGGCCCGTTTCGGCCTGCCGCTGGAAACGCTGCGCACCGTCAACGGCATCGGCGCACGCGCGACGGTGCCGGTCGGCCACGCCCTGCTGGTGCCGTCGCAGGCGCCATCGGACGCGACCGCGGCGACGCTGCAGAGCACCGTATTCACCGCGGTGACGAGCGGTCGCACCGTCTACCACCGGGTCGGCAGGAACGACACGCTGGCTTCGATCGCCGCCCGCTACGACGTCACCCAGCAAGACCTCAAAGCGTGGAATGCCGGCGCCGCGTCGAAGCTCGTCCCGGGCCAGAAATTGCGGATCATCAGCGACGCGGGACCGGCCGGCGTCGCCAAGCAGAGTCGCAGGAAAGCGACTGCGTCGCGGGCTTCGCAGCATCCCAAGCCGGCCGCAAAGACGACACCGCGCCCTCGCGTCGCGGCCGGCTCACACCCCTGAATTGGTAGTCCACCAACAAAACAGGCGACACTTGCGCGTCGCCTGTTTTGAGGTCCATCGCAGTAATGCGACGGACGTTTCGCCGCCTGAAGCTCAGACCTTCTTGGCGAGCCTCTTCTTCAAGACCTTCTTGGCGATCTTCCTCTTCACGGCCTTGCCGATGGCCTTTTTCGCGACCTTCTTGGCGATCTTCCGCTTCACTATCTTGCGGACGGCCTTTTTCGCGACCTTCTTCTTGAGCTTCCGCTTGACGGCCTTCTTCACGGCCCGTTTCGCGACCCTCTTCTTCGGGGCGGCCTTCTTCTTGGCGGCTTTTCTCTTCTTCGGGGCGGCTTTCTTCTTCTTTGGCGCGGCCTTCTTCTTCTTCTTTGGCGCAGCCTTCTTCTTCGCCGCCGCCTTCCTCTTGGCCTTTCGCTTGGGCGCTACGGCCGGAGCGGCCGGGGACGCCATCGTCAACATGTCTGCCATCATCTTTGGTTCTCCTGTCTGAGTTGCCATAACTGTTATGAGTGCTTCTGTTTCATCGCAGGCCTCGCTGGAATTCGTCGCCGAGTGATGCTTGACCTCTTGACAAACTCATTGACACCTGCTGCTTGAATTCTAGCCAATTCTAATCGAAATACAAGATTTAATTGCGGATTCGAGTGACGCTGTGCGTCAGTGTTGCGAATTTGCACATGCGTTTTTCGACGTCTCGCCGCGTCTCAAGGCAGCACAGTTTCGCGTGCGTAGAGGTCCTCGATGGTCTCGCGTGCGCGCACCAGATGCATTGCCTTGCCGTCGACGATGACCTCCGCCGCGCGTGGTCTGGAGTTGTAATTGGAACTCATCGCCATCGCGTAGGCGCCCGCCGAACAGATCGCCAGGAGATCGTCTTCGCCGAGCGCCAGACTGCGGTCGTGCGCAAGGAAGTCGGCGCTTTCGCAGACCGGCCCCACGATCTGCCAGACGCTCGGCGCATCTGCGCGTGGGCGCACCGGGCGCACGTCGTGCCAGGCGTCGTACAGTGCGGGCCGGAGCAGATCGTTCATGGCGGCGTCGACGATCGCGAAGTTTTTTCCGGCGCCCGGCTTGAGCCGGACGACGCGCGTGAGCAGCACGCCGGCATTGCCCACCAGGACGCGACCCGGTTCGAACAGCAGCTTGAGCGCGCGCTTGCCGGCGCTGTCGCGGATCGCCAGTGCGTATTGGTACGGATCGATCGTTTCCTCATCGCGATAGCGGATCCCGATGCCGCCGCCCAGGTCGATGTGCGCGAGGTGGATGCCCTCGGCGACAAGCTGGTCGACGAGCCCGAAAGCCTTGCCTGCCGCCTCCAGGTAGGGCGCGAGCTCGGTGATCTGCGAGCCGATATGGATGTCGATGCCACGGACGTCGATGTGGGTCAGCGTCGCGGCGCGCCGGTACAACGTCAGCGCTTCGTCGAGCGCGACACCGAACTTGCTTTCCTTGAGCCCGGTTGAGATATACGGGTGCGTCTTCGGATCGACGTCGGGATTGACACGGAAACTGACCGGCGCCCGCTTGCCGAGGCGTTCGGCGACGCGCTGCAGGTGCTCGAGCTCGCTGGCCGACTCGACGTTGAAGCAGAGTATCCCGGCGTCGAGCGCGCGGGCCATCTCGGAATCGGTCTTGCCGACACCGGAAAATACGACCTTGCCGGGATCGCCGCCGGCGGCAATGACGCGCGCCAATTCGCCGCCCGAGACGATGTCGAACCCGCTGCCGAGCCGCGCCAGCAGGTTCAGCACGGCGAGATTGGAATTCGCCTTGAGCGCATAGCACGCGAGGTGCGGCGTACCCGCGAAGGCGCTGTCGAAGGCACGATACGCCGTCTCGATCGCGGCGCGGGAGTACACGAAGCAAGGCGTTCCGAAGCGCGCCGCGATGTCGGCCAGCGGCACGCCTTCGGCGGCGAGCTCGCCGTCGCGATAGGCGAAGGCCGACATTATTTCCGGCCCTCGGTCTCGATCTCGGGAATGGTGGGCGACAGCGAGTCGGAGTCGGGCCGCGAGGGTTGCGGCATGGGCGCGGATTCGGGTGCGCCGGGCTTCGCGGGGGGAAGCTTCAACGGACCCCTGATGCCGCACCCGGTCAACGCGCAGATCGCCACGACAACCATCAAAGGGGCAACGGAACGGCGTAACATCCGGAGCGTCATGCGACTGCGCGTCAAGAGGGAACTGCCGTCGAGTCTAGCACGGCCGCGCGAGGAGAAAGGATGAGTGGAGAGAGCGAATTCGGCGCGCTCGCCGAGCGGGTGTTGCAGGCGATCGGCGCCGCGCTCGATGTTGCGGACGCCGACGTCGACTGGACGCTCAACGACGGCGTCCTGACCATCGATTGCGGCGCCGCGGGCACGATCATCGTCAATCGCCACGTGCCCAGCCGCGAAGTCTGGGTCGCGGCGAAAGCGGGTGGATTTCATTTCCGCGCGAAGGACGGTGGCTGGGTCGACACGCGCGACGGTACCGATCTCGGCGCGGCGCTCGCCGGATTATTGCGCGCGCAGGCTGCCATCGTGGTTGAATTTGGCGGGCTGCCCGCTTCGCCACGGTCATCGGCGTAGCGCGGTGGCCGCCGGCTAGGCCAGCAGCGGAGTCAAGGCATCGAGTTCGCGCCGGGCGTCGGCGTGGCCGGGCAGCAGCGTCTCGACCAGCGCCCAGAAGCGCGGCGAATGATTGAGCTCGATCAGGTGCGCGACCTCATGCGCGACCACGTAGTCGGCGATGCGCAGCGGAACCTGCACCAGCCGCCAGTTGAGCCTGATCTCGCCCTTGTGGTTGCAGGTGCCCCACTGGGTGCGTGCATTCGACAGCTTGACCGTCGGCAGCGAGGTGGTCACCCGGCTGGCGAAGTGTTCGACGCGCGGCGCGAGTAGCGCGAGCGCCTGTTCCCTGAGCCAGCGCCCGACAAAGGCGCCGATCTGTTCCTCGTCGCCGGGATTCGGGTGCCGCACGGTAAGGTTGAGAAGATCCGCTGCGATGGCCTGGCGCCGCGCGGTGAACAGCGCCAGCGTCAGCGGCCGTCCCTGGTAGAGCAGCGCAGCGCCTTCGCGCCATGCCGCGGGCAGCGTCTGGCGATCGCGACGCTGCCACTCGACGAGCGTACGCAGCACCCATTCGGCGCGCTCGGCCAGCGCCAGTTCGATGTCGCGGATCGTGACCCAGGGCGGAGCGCGCACGGTGAGACCGGTCCGGTCGATGAGCATGCCGATCGAACGCCGGCGCGCGCGCAACAGGCGATAGTCGACCTGCTGTCCGCGCAGCGTGAGTCGCCTTACGCTCGCCGCGTCGCGCTCGTTCAGGCGGCCGGCTTTGTGCCCGGAAGCCGCGGATCGCCCAGCCGGGCGACTTCGTTCTCGATCCAGGATTCGACCTCGTTCATCAACTGCTGCAGCTCCTTGCCGACGGTGCGAATCGGTGCGCCGATCGACACCGTGACGGTGCCAGGATGCTTGCCCAGGGTGCCCTTGGGCCACAGGTAGCCCGCATTATGCGCCACCGGGACGATGGGCACGCCCAGCGCCAGGGCGAGGCGTGCGCCGCCGGTCCGGTAGTGCACGCGGGTGCCGGCACGAATGCGCGTTCCCTCGGGATAGACGACGATCCAGAAGCCATGCGTCACGCGCTCGCGGCCCTGCGTGATGATCTGCGTCATCGCGTCCTGACCGGCTTTGCGATCGATGGTGATCGGCGAGGCCAGCGCGAATGCCCAGCCGAAAAACGGAATCGACAGCAGTTCCTTCTTGGCGACGAAGGCGATCGGGGGGAACAGGAAATTGAGCGCCAGTGTCTCCCAGGTCGACGAGTGCTTGGACATGACGATGTGCGGCAGGCCGGCGGCCGGAATGTGCTCGCGACCGATGACGCGCTCGCGGATGCCGCAGATCCAGCGCGACCCGAACAGCATCAGCCAGCACCACCCGGTGATGAACTTGAAGCGCAGTACCGGCGGCAGCCAGAACAGCAGCAGGACCAGAATCGCGTAGATCGGCGTCACCACCAGCTGGTAGGCGGCGAAGAGGATCGGGCGCAGCGCCGACATGCGGATACGCGGGGTTACTCGCCGGCCAGCAGCGCCGTCGCGACGAACGCGAGATCCGGAAAGATGACCGTATTCTTGGGGAAGACGCCGTCGCGCAAGGTCTTCTCGCCCTTGCCGGTGAGCACCAGGATCGGCTGCGCGCCGGTCGCATCGGCAGCCTGCAGGTCGCGCACGCTGTCGCCGACACAGGGCACGCCGATGAGGTCGACGCCAAAGCGCTGGCCGATCTCGATCAACATCCCGGTCTTGGGCTTGCGGCAGGCGCACTCCGAATCGGCGGTATGCGGACAATAGAAAACCGCATCGATGCGCCCCCCGGCCTGCGCCAGCGCCTTGTACATCTTTTCGTGGATGGCGATCAGCGTCGCCATGTCGAACAGGCCGCGCCCGAGTCCGGACTGGTTGGTGGCGACGACGATGCGAAAGCCCGCGTGGTTGAGCCTGGCGATTGCCTCGAGGCTGCCCGGGATCGGCCGCCACTCGTCGGGCGATTTGATGAACTGATCGCTGTCGTAGTTGATCACGCCGTCGCGATCGAGAATGATCAGCTTGGCATGCCGAGTCTGGGCAACCGACTCTGAGGCGATCTGGACCATATCGTCACTTGCGGTCACGCGCAGAGCGCGTGACCGGATCGCTGCCTCCCCCGCGGCGGGGGAGAGTCAGGGGCGGGGGTGCCCAAGCTACGCGATGGTTCATGTTTGGCTGCCTACCGCGCCGCATCCGACGCCAGCTTCGAAATGTCCGCGACCTGGTTCATTGCCTCGGCGAGTCCACGCAGCAGCGCGAGGCGATTGGCGCGCAGCGCCGGATCGTCGGCCATCACCATGACGTCATCGAAGAAACGGTCGACCGGACCCCGCGCGGACGCCAGTGCGCGCAAGGCTTCGGTGTAATCGCCGCGGCCGACGTGGCCGTGTACCACCGGCAGCAACGATTGCACCGCGGCGTAGAGGTCCTTTTCGGCGCCAACGGCAATCAGTGACCTGTCCACGGCGACCGCCGCCTCGTTCCCGGACTTCCTCAGAATGTTGATGATGCGCTTATTGGCGGCAGCGAGCGACTCCGCCTCGGGCAGCGTCGCGAAGGTCTTCACCGCATGCATCTGCCCTGGAACCTGGTCGATGCGCGCCGGACGCATCGACACGACGGCTTCGACCTGGTTGGCGCTGTAGCCTTGCTCGCGCAGCGTGCCGCGCAACCGCTCGAGCAGGAAGGTGTGCAGATCGTGGCGCGCATCCTGCAAGGCGCAGCTGTGCGCAAACGCGGCAAACCCCGAGTCGATGAGCTCGTCCAGGCGCAGCGCCAGGCCGCCCTCGAGGAGCATGCGCAGCACGCCGAGCGCGGCGCGGCGCAGTCCGAACGGATCCTTGTCTCCGGTCGGCGCGTTGCCGATGCCGAACATGCCGACCAGCGCTTCGATCTTGTCGGCCAGCGCAACCGTCGTCGCGACCGGGCCCTGCGGCAGCGCGTCGCCCGCGAAGCGGGGCCAGTAGTGTTGCGCAATCGCGTCGGCGACCGCCGCTGTCTCGCCGTCGTGCAGCGCGTAGTAGCGGCCCATCGTGCCCTGCAACTCGGGAAACTCGCCGACCATGTCGGTGACCAGGTCCGCCTTGGCGAGCGTGGCGGCGCGGTCGACCTGTTTGGCGTCGGCACCGGTTTTGGCGGCGATGGCGGTGGCGATTGTGCGGACCCGCGCAACGCGGTCGAGTTGGCTGCCGAGCTTGTTGTGATACACGACGCTGGCCAGCTTCGGCAAGCGCGCTTCCAGCCTCTGGGCGCGGTCCTGGTCGTAGAAGAACTTGGCGTCGGCAAGCCGCGCGCGCAGCACGCGCTCGTTGCCGTGGACGATCACCGCCGGATCGTCGGTGCGCAGGTTGCTTACCAGCAGGAACCGGTGCCTTAGCTTGCCCGCACCGTCGGCGAGCGCGAAGTACTTCTGGTTCTGCTGCATCGTCAGGATCAGGCATTCCTGCGGCACGTCGAGGAACGCCCGGTCGAAAGTGCCTGCGTACACCGCCGGCGATTCGACCAGCGCCGTCACCTCGTCGAGCAGCGCATCGGGCATGATCACTCGCCACTGCTCGGAGGAGCGTTCGAGCGCCGCAACGATGTCCCTGCGCCGCTTGGCGAAGCCGGGTGTGACCTTGCCCTCGGCTTCGAGCGTCGGCTCGTAGGCTTCCGCGCTGGCGATGTCGATGGCGTCGCGCGCCAGGAAGCGATGGCCGGTGCTGGTGCGCCCGGCGTGCAGCCCGAGCGCCGTCACGGGAACGATAACGTTGCCGTGCAAGGCCACGAGCGCGCGCGCCGGTCGGACGAACTTCTGGTCGTTGTAATAGCCGCCGGCACCCGCGTAACTCATCACCTTGGGGATCGGCAGCCTTTCGATCGCCTCGTCGAGCGCCGTTTGCAGCGCATTCACCAGGGGACCGCCCTTGGCGACGTCGGCGTAGTACAGGACCTCGGCCTTGCCGTCGTGCTCGCGCGGCAGCTTCGCCGGGTCGACGTGCGCGAGCTGCCTGGCCCTGAGCTTGCCCAGCAGTGCCTGCGTTGGCTTGCCCTTTGCATCGAAGGCGACGCTCACCGGAAGCAATTTCTCCTTGACGGCCTTGTCAGGCGCGATCGCGAGCACGTGCGTCATCGTCATGGCGAGCCGGCGGGGGGTCGCGTAGACACCCACCACGCTCGCTTCGGAGGCGAAATCGCGCGCGCGCAGCGCCGCGGCGATGGCGTCGGCGAACGCCTCGCTCAGGCGCTTGAGCGCCTTGGGCGGCAGCTCTTCGCAGACGAGTTCGACCAGCAGCGTCGCGCCGGCGCTCATGGCGTCGCCCGCGCTTGCCCGCGTTCCAAGGCGTTCGCCAGCTCTGGCGGCAACATCGGAAAGCCCAGCGCCTCGCGCGCCTCGACGTAGGCCTGCGCCACCAGGCGCGAGAGCGTGCGGATCCGGCCGATATAGCCCGCGCGCTCGGTGACCGAGATCGCGCCGCGCGCATCGAGCAGGTTGAAGGTGTGCGCGGCCTTGAGGATCATTTCGTAGCCCGGGAGCGGCAGCTTGATTTGCAGCAGGCGCTTGGCTTCGCTTTCGAACAGCGCGAACTGCGCGAACAGCGTCTCGACGTCGGTCGCCTCGAAGGCGAACTTCGATTGCTCGACCTCGTTCTGGAAGAACACGTCGCGGTAGGACATGCCCTCGACGTAGACCAGATCGAACACCGACTCGACGTCCTGCAGGTACATGCTCATCCGCTCGAGCCCGTAGGTGATCTCGCCGGTGATCGGGTTGCAATCGATGCTGCCGACCTGCTGGAAGTACGTGAACTGCGTGATTTCCATGCCGTTGAGCCACACTTCCCAGCCCAGTCCCCACGCACCCAGCGTCGGATTTTCCCAGTCATCCTCGACGAAGCGTACGTCGTTTTTCGTGAGATCGAAGCCGAGTGCCTCGAGCGATCCGAGGTAGAGGTCGAGGATATTTGCCGGCGAAGGTTTGAGCACCACCTGGAACTGATGGTGCTGGTGCAGGCGGTTCGGATTCTCTCCATAGCGGCCATCCTTGGGCCGGCGCGAAGGCTGCACGTACGCGGCGCGCCACGGTTCGGGCCCAAGCGCGCGCAGGAACGTCGCGGTGTGCGAGGTGCCCGCGCCGACCTCCATGTCGTAGGGCTGCAGCAGCGCGCAACCCTGCGCTCCCCAGTAGTCCTGGAGCCTGAGTATGACCTGCTGGAACGTTAGCATCGGGGCGCGCGGCTGGGCGGGGAGGGGCTGATTTTACGGGAGGAACGCGCCGTGACCAAACGCGCCCGGTGCATCAGGACGCGCGCCGCCGCGCGAGCAACCATGCAGCGGCCGCGAGCAGCAGCGCGGCGATGACCGCGAGTGCGTCGCCCACGCGTACGTAAGGCGTCGCGCCGGTGCGCCCCGCGATCCTGCCTTCGAGGACGTCGCGCGCGAACCAGGGCAGACGCGCGAGCTCGATGCCGCGATGGTCGATGATCGACGTGATGCCGGTGTTGGTCGCGCGCAGCATCGGACGGCCGGTTTCGAGCGCGCGCATTTGCGCGATCTGTTCGTGCTGTTCGGCGGCGAGCGAGCGTCCGTACCAGGCGTCGTTGGTGACGTTGACGAGCAGGGTGGCGTCGGGCACCCGGCGCGCGAGTTCGCCGCCAAACGCATCCTCGTAGCAGATGTTCACCGCAAGGCGCTCGCCGGCCACGGCGAAGGGTTCCTGATCTGCGGCACCGGGAGTCTGGTCGGCGAGCGGAATCGCCAGTACGTTGCGGATGAACCAGCCGAAGACCGCCTTGCCGGGAATCGTTTCGCCGAAGGGCACCAGATGATGCTTGCGGTAGATCTGCAGCGGCGCGGTGCCGACGCTCACGACGCTGTTGAAATAGCGGTCCTCCTCGGCGGCGCTCGGGCGCGGTTCGAAGAAGAACATTCCGACCAGCAGGTCGCCGCCGTTGTGCGCCGCAGCGTCGCGCAGCAGCGCGACGTACTCAGGCGCCACCTCGTCGGCGAACATCGGCAGCGCGCTTTCGGGAAGCACGATGAGGCGGCCGGTCGCGCGTCGGGCGAGGCCGGCGTAGATCGCCAGCGTCTTGTCGCGAAACGCGGGATCGAACTTGAGTTCCTGCTCGATATTGCCCTGCACCAGGCTGACCGCGAGCGGCGCGCCCGCCGGCCGGGTCCACTCGATGGTCGCCAGTACAAGTCCGGCGGCGCCGATGACCACCACCATGCCCACGTCGAGGAACGCCGTGCCGCGCCGCCGCGCTTCGATGGCTAGCATCGCGTGCACCAGCAAGGCGGCGCACGCCGCGAAGCTGAGGCTTACGAAGAACACGCCGCCGAGCGGCGCGAAGCCTGCCAGCGGCGCGCCGAGTTGCGCGTAGCCGACCGACAGCCAGCCGAAGCCGGACAGCAGCCAGCCGCGCAGCCATTCGGCGAGCGTCCACGCCGCCGCGGCCAGCGCCAGGCGCTGCGCCGATTCCGGCGCCGTGAGCCGGGCCGTGAGCCAGCCCGCCAGGGTCGGGAACACGGCGAGATAGGCACAGAAGCCGGCGGTGCCGATCGCTGCGAGCACCGCGGGCATCTCGCCGAAGGTCGACAGCGCGACGTAGACCCACGACACGCCGGCGCCGAACAGGCCCAGGCCAAACGCGAAACCGATGCCCGCGGCGGCGCGCGGCGAAGCGCACTGGTGCCACAGCAGGAACAGCCCGCCGAGGGTCAGGAGCGGCAGCGCGGACGCGCCGAAGGGCGCGAAGCCGAAGACGGTGACAATCCCGAGCAGGAGCGCCGCGAACGCCGGCAGCGCCGCCGCCATCAAGCCCCGCCCGCTGTCGCCGCGGGCGCTGCCTGCTGCGCCGCGCGCTCCACCTGCAGCGTGTAGATGCGGCGGCTGTCGGCGCGAATGACCTTGAAGCGAAATTCACCGATCGCCGTCGCTTCGCCGCGCTTGGGCAGCCGGCCGAAGGCCTGCAGGACCAGCCCGCCGACGGTGTTGAACTCGTCGTGGGAGAAATCGCTGCCGAGCGTCTCGTTGAAATCGCTTATCTCGGTCTGCGCCTTCACCCGGTAGCCGCCGCTTGCCTCCGGAATGATGTTGTCCTCGGCCTCGTCGAAATCGTACTCGTCCTCGATGTCGCCGACGATCTGCTCGAGCACGTCCTCGATCGTCACCAGTCCCGACACGCCGCCGTATTCATCGACGACGATGGCGATGTGGTTGCGGTTGGCGCGGAAATCGCGCAGCAGCACGTTCAGGCGCTTGGACTCCGGCACGAACACCGCCGGCCGCAGCGTGTCGCGCAGCACGAAGCCTTCGGGCCGGGCATAGAAATTCAGCAATTCCTTGGCCAGCAGGATGCCGACGATGTCGTCCTTGCTTTCGCCGATGACCGGAAAGCGCGAGTGCCGCGTCTCCAGCACGAAGGGGATGAATTGCGACGGGTCCTCGTCGATCGACACGACGTCCATTTGCGCGCGCGGAATCATGATGTCGCGCACGGTCATCTCGGAGACCTGCAGGGCGCCTTCGATGATCGACAGCGCGTCGGCATCGAGCAGCTTGTGCTCGAACGCGCCGTGCAGGATCTCGAGCAGGCCCTCGCGGTCCTCCGGCTCGCGCGTGAGGAAAGCCGACAGGCGCTCGAGCAGCGTCGGCTTCAGGTTTTCGCGATCGGGTGAATCGGAGCTCATGGGCGCGCTTGGCGCGGCGCCGCGTAGGGGTCGGCGAAGCCAAGCGCGGCGAGGATGGCGACTTCGCGCGCTTCCATGCGCTTCGCGGCCGCCATCCGGTGGTGGTCATAGCCTTGCAAGTGCAGCATTCCGTGTATGACCAGATGCGCGCAGTGGGCGGCGAGCGCCTTGCCCTGCGCCCGCGCTTCGCGTCTCAACACAGGCGCGCACAGCACGATATCGCCTCCCGAAACGTCATCGTACACGAACGCGAGCACGTTGGTGGCCTTGTCCCGGCGACGGTAGTTTCGATTGAGCGCGCGCGCCTCGGCGGTATCGACAAAGCGCAGCGTGACGGTGGCGTCGCCTTCGAGCGCGGCTGCGATCCAGCGGCGCAGCGGCGGCCGCGGCGGCAGGTCGTCGCCCGCCGCGGCGTACTGCACGCTCAGCGAGAGGCGCGGCCGCTGCATGCCGGTCACGATGCCGCCGCGCCGTTGCGTGCGCGTGCGTGGTCCAGCAGCAACGCATACAGCGGGATCAAATCCGCGTCGGCGAGCAAGAGCAGATTGTCGCCCACGTAGAACTCGGTGCTCGAGGCGTTCGGAGCGCGGCCTGGGGCGGCGCGATTGAGCAGCCACGCGCCGTGCGACGCCGCGAGCGCGTCGCGGGCGGCGGTCAGCGCCGCGGGGGCGAGCGGGAAATGCGCATGGAACAGGTTGACGGCGGGTGGCTGCGGTTCGACGACGATGCCGTCGATCCCGGCCAGCGCCGCGGCAAAGGTCTGCGCTCTCGCCCTGTACGCCGGCATCTTGGCGAGCTGCGCATCGAAGCGCATTGCCGCAGAGGCAACCAGCGGGTGCAGCTGCACCAGCGTCCCGCCGTGGCGCCGCCGCCACACGCGCGCTTCGGCGATGAAGTCCTCGGAGCCCAGCAGCATCGCGCCTGCCATTCCGCCGATGCCCTTGTAGAACGACACGTATGCCGAGTCGAAGTGCGCGCAGATTTCGGCGTGGGTCCGGGGCGCGTAGGCCTCGCGCGCTTCCCACAGCCGCGCTCCGTCCATGTGCAGCCGGGTGCCGCGTTCGCGCGCCACCGCGGCAATGCGGCCGAGTTCCTCCCACGCGGGCAGCTGGCCGCCGATTTCGCGCGCCGGCAGCTCCAGCACGAGCGCGGCGAGGCGCTCCGGGCAGGCGGCGAGATCGCGCGCCTCGGTCGGACGCTCGCGCGGACCGAGCAGCGTCGCCTTGAGGCCGTGCAAATGCGCGTAGGCGCGTTCCTCGTGCAACTCGAGGTGCGAGGTCGGATGCATCGCGAAGTGCTGCACGCCGGCGCGGTCGCACCAAAGGCGCAGCGCGATCTGCTGCGCCATCGTGCCGCTGACCATGAATGCGGCGGCGGGCTTGCCCAGCAGCGCGGCGACCTTGGCTTCGAACGCGCCGATCAGCTCGCCGTTGCCGTAGCTATCGGCACGCAGTCCTTGCGCGCGGCACCATTCGCCGACGCGAACCAGCTCCTCGCCGGGCGCCGCAGACGCGTGTCCGGAAACGTGCACGGTGCAGCCGAGGCGCAGCGCCTCCCGGGGATCGGGCACGATTCAGCGCCCGGCGTGCGGCGGCGCGCCGGGAGCGTCGATGCGCTCGCTTTGCGTCTGCTGCTCGTACGCGCTGATGATCTTCTGCACCAGCGGATGGCGGACGACGTCGCTGCTGGTGAAGTCGGTAAAAGCGATTCCGCGCACGTCCTTGAGCACGCGCCGCGCCTCGATCAATCCGCTCTTCTGGCTGCGCGCGAGGTCGATCTGCGTGACGTCGCCGGTGATGACCGCCTTGGTGCCGAAGCCGATGCGCGTCAGGAACATCTTCATCTGCTCGGGCGTCGTGTTCTGCGCTTCGTCGAGGATGATGAAGGAGTGGTTGAGCGTCCTGCCGCGCATGTATGCCAGCGGCGCGATCTCGATGGTGCTGCGCTCGAAGAGCTTGGCGGTCTTGTCGAAGCCCATCAGGTCGTAGAGCGCGTCGTACAACGGCCGCAGGTACGGATCGACCTTCTGCGCGAGGTCGCCGGGCAGGAAACCCAGCCGCTCGCCCGCCTCGACGGCGGGGCGCACCAGCACGAGGCGCTTCACGGTGTCGCGTTCCAGCGCATCGACCGCGCAGGCGACCGCGAGGTAGGTCTTGCCGGTGCCCGCCGGGCCGATGCCGAAGGTGATGTCGTGCTCCTGGATGTGCTTGAGGTACAGACTCTGGTTGGGCGTGCGCCCGTGCAGGTCGGCGCGGCGGGTACGCAGCTCCGGCGAGTCGGCGTCGCCGGCGGCCTTGCCGCGCTGCGTCGCCAGCTCGATCAGGCCGAGCTGGATGTCATCCACGGTCAGCGGCGTCTTGGCCTGCGCATAGAAGCGTTCCAGCGACGCCGCCGCGAGCTCGAGCTGCGGCGGTGCTCCGCGCACGGCGAACGTCGCGCCGCGCCGGGCGATGGTCACGTCCAGCGCCGCCTCGATCTGCCGCAGGTTCGCGTCGAGCGCGCCGCACAGGTTGGCCAGCGCGCGGTTGTCGACCGGCGCAAGGGTGATTTCGGTGCTGGCGGCTTTCAAGCGGACTCAGACGCCTAGTCGTTGCAGCGGGGCTTTCAGCGCCTCGTCGAGCGTGGTCAGGCTCTCCGCGACGTGGGCCTGCGTTTCCTTCGACCACGCCTTGGCGGGCGCCGTCTTGAGCTCGTCGCGCAACGTGCGCGCATCCTGGCGCAGCAGCGCGCGCGCGTCGGCCGGCGTCGTCGCCGAGGAGCGCAGCAGTGCGTTGGCGACGCGGGCCAGATGCTCGCGCTGCAGGCTGCGGCGCAGCGGCGTGATCTCCTGCCCGGTCTTCAGTTCGCTCCAGATCGAGCGGTGCAGCGAGACGTAGAGTTCCGACAGGTGGAAGCCGCTCTGCGGATTGTCGAGCTTGACCTCGCTGTCGATGATGCGCTGCGCGACGCCGTCGCTCATCAGCTGGCCGAGCACATCGCGCTGGATCTTGAGCAGTTGTGCGGGCAACGAGTAATCGACGCCAGAGGTCGAGAACATGTCATTGCTGTCGAGGTAGTCGACCTGCAGCCGGCGCATGAACGCCGGCTTGAAGCGGAAGCTGTCGGCGGAGAACAGCCCCGTCTCGATGATGTCGAGCGCCGCCCGCTGTTGCGCCGCGGTGGCTGGATTGAGAGGCGGACGCGGACTGCCCACATGGTCGCGCGATGTGTTCACGCCACCGATGTACTTGGCCACCGTCGCCGATGATTGGCCGATGACGATGAGCCCGCGGCCGACGGTGCGGCGCAGCACTACGTAGCTTTCCCCCGGCTTGAGCTCGCGGTCCTGCCAGCGGTCCCACAGCTCGCGTGCCAGGAGCAGGCGGCGCCGCGCGAACTGCAGCGGGTCGTTGCTCAGGTCGAACTGGTTTGCCTCGGGATCGATGCCGAAATTATTGTCCTCGTCGGTAGCGTAGGCCAGCAGCGGCTCGCTGCTGCGCGCCGCGATCCTGCCCAGCTCGGCGGCCTCCTGCTCGGGCGGGATCTCCTTGTAGCCGTATTCAATGGCCCAGTAGTCGTACGGGCCGAGCGTCGTCATGCCGTATGCGCCCTGGCGCTCTCCCGGAAGCGCGATATTGGTCGCGTTGTACTCCATGACCGAGCCGGCGATGCCGTTGGTGCGCGTGAACTCGAGGTCGTTCAACTGTGCCTGCGAGTAGACGGTCGAGGCGCGAAAGTTGTGGCGTAGCCCCAGCGCGTGCCCCACTTCATGCATGGTGACGTCCTTGAGGGCGGCCAGCGCGAAGTCCTCGGCTTCCGGACCCTCCGGATCGAGTTCGCCGCGCGCTTCGAGCAGGTCGAGCGAGAAGTTGAGTTCCTGCCCGGCGGAGTCCTGCACGAAGCAGAAGCGCTCGGGGTGCTCCAGGTAGCCGGGGATCGTCGCCGGCGCGGCAATTTGCTCGACGCGCTGGAAGCGGCGGTTGCGCAGGAGCACCGGATCGATGCCGATGTCGGCGTCGAGTATTTCGCCGGTGCGCGGATCGTATAGCCGGGGGCCGATGCCGCCGAATTGCGGCCGCGCGGTGGTCATCCAGCGAATCGATGCATGGCGAACGTCGAGCGTATCGAAGTCGGCGTCGTCGGGCTGGATCCTTGCCTGGAGCGCATTGCTGAAGCCGGCCTTCTCGAAGGCTTTGTTCCACTCGAGCACGCCGTCGATGATGGTCTGGCGGTATTTGACCGGGACGTTCCTGTCGATCCAGAACACGATCGGCTGCTTGGGCTCCGACAGCGGCGCCGACGGGTCCTTTTTCTCCAGGCGCCAGTGCTGAATCAGGTTGACCTTCGGCGTGAGCTTGCTGTCGTTGCTGTAGTCGAAGCGGCTTTCCTGCATATAGCCGATGCGCGCATCGGCGGCGCGCGGTCGCATCGGTTGCTCGGGAAGCTTGGCGAAGTTGTAATAGAAGCCGAGGAACAGGCTGCGTATGTCGGGCACAGTCGAGGGCGGCTGCGTCGCAAAACCGGCTCCGGGCGCCGGCTGGGCTATGCGCTGCAGCGCATAGTGCGCGTTGACGTTGATCGCGACCAGATCCGGTGTTGCGCGGGCTTTGGTGATCGACGAGTTGCGCGCGTCGAAGGCATACGCCTGCCGAAAGGCCCGCTCGAGCATGCCGTTGGCGCCGGGGATGTCGGCAAACAGCAACGAGTTCAGCTCGATCAACACCGACTTTCGTTCCGGATGCGGCTGGCTTGCCACCGGCGCGGCGGAGAGCAGGCTGTCCGAGAACGCCTCGGCGACCGCGCGCGCCTCGGGCGTGTTCGGCCCGGCGAAGAATTCGGTGTTGCGCGCGATCAACTGTACCTGGGTGGGGCTCAAGCGGTGCAGGGTCGCGATGTAGCTGTCGAGCATCAAACCGCCGTAGAACCACTTCTCGCCGAGGCCGCTCGAGTAGCTGAAGCTGAAGAAGAACGGCTGGTCGAACTGCTCGGGCGCGATTTCGATCCAGACCTTCTCGTCGCGCTCGAAGATCTTGAATAGCCCGGGCGTTTCCTTGGCGCCCTTGACGACCTCGGCAAAGGTTTTTTGCTGGGCGAGCGCGGTGACTGCCGCGGCAGCCGCCGCTGCGGCAGCGTTCGCCGCCGGCGAAGCCGTGGCGGAGCCGGGGGCGGCGGCGCGCGGGGCGGCGGCAGTCGCCGCGGTGGCGCTTTCCGCTGCTGCGGTCTTGGTCGCATCGGCGGCGCCCGCCGCCGGCGTGGTGGCGCACCCGGAAAGCATTGCCGTGCATGCGACTGAAGCCGCGGCAACGGCGATGAAGCGAAGATGGTGCATGGAAATATCCTTGTCGGTATAGGCACCCGGCGCGCGCGAGGACGCGATTGCCGATGCGCTGCCTACGGACAGTCGAGCAGTTCGCCGCGCAGCGAGTGCGCCAGCGCGGCGGTGATGGTGACGTCGACCTGCTGGCCAATCAGACCGGCGGCGCCGAGAAAGTTCACGACCCGGTTGCTTCCGGTTCGGGCGGCCAGATCGCCGGGGTTTTTCGCGGCATGGCCGGTGACCAGCACATTTTCCACGGTGCCGACCATGCGCTCGCCATGTGCGCGGTAGCTCGCGTCGAGGGCAGCCTGCAGGCGTTGCAGTCGCGCCTGCGCGAGCTCGGGCGGCACGGGATCGGGGAACTCCGCCGCCGGCGTTCCTGGACGCGGGCTGTAGAGAAAGCTGAAGCTGCCGTCGAAGCCGATTTCCTCGACCAGCCGCAGCGTCTGCTCGAAGTCGGCGTCGGTCTCCCCCGGGAAGGCAACGATGAAGTCCGAGGTCAGCGCGAGATCGGTTCGCGCGGCGCGCAGGCGGCGCACGATCGATTTGTATTCGAGCGCGGTGTAGCCGCGCTTCATCGCTGTGAGAATGCGGTCGGACCCCGATTGCACCGGCAAATGCAGGTGCGGGGCGAGCTTGGGCACGCTGCCATGAGCATCGATGAGGCGCTGCGTCATCTCGCGGGGATGCGATGTCGTGTAGCGGATGCGGACGAGGTCGTCGAGCTCGGCGAGGTAGTCGAGCAGCGTCGCCAGATCGGCGGTTTCACCCGACGCACCCATCGCGCCGCGATAGGCGTTGACGTTTTGCCCCAGCAGGGTGATTTCCCTCACGCCCTGATCGACGAGGTCGGCGACGTCGGTCAGCACATCGTCGAAGGGGCGAGAAAATTCCTCGCCGCGCGTATAGGGCACGACGCAGAAGCTGCAGTACTTGCTGCAACCTTCGATGATCGACACGAACGCAGCGGGACCGTCGACGCGTGCAGGAGGCAGAGCGTCGAACTTCTCGATTTCCGGAAAGCTGATGTCGACCTGCGGCAGCCCGGTTTGCCGGCGCTTGGCGATGAGCGCGGGCAGCCGGTGCAGCGTCTGCGGGCCGAAAACGACGTCGACAAACGGCGCGCGCGTGACGATGCCCGCTCCTTCCTGGCTGGCGACGCATCCGCCGACAGCGATGATGAGGTCGGGATTGGCGACCTTGAATTCGCGCACGCGACCCAGGTCGTGGAACACCCGCTCCTGCGCCCGCTCGCGCACCGAGCAGGTGTTGAACAGAATCACGTCTGCGTCGGCCGGCTCTGCCGTCAATTCAAGTCCGTCGCTCGCGTGCAGGATGTCGGCCATCCTGTCCGAGTCGTACTCGTTCATCTGGCAACCGAAACTGCGGATGTATATCTTGCGCCTCACGAATCCGGCAGTGCCCGCGGCAAGTCTTTGAAGGGCCGAGGATTATAGCAGTTGCCGAGCACCGGCGTCAGCGTGCCATCGGTACCGCTATAATGCTTGGCGCAGGTGTCCGCGGAGCGCATTTCGCGCCGCGGGTGAAACGGGAAGCCGGTGCGCCGGGGAGTGATGCTCCACGGCCATTCCGGCGCTGCCCCCGCAACGGTGAGCCGGTGCGGGTCGCCCTCAACGCCACTGCTCGCGCCGCGCGAGTGGGAAGGCGGGCGACCAAGACCGGCAAGCCCGGAGACCGGCCTGCGACCGGCGGGCGCGCCCATGGACGGGCGCGCGTGCCGGACCTTGGCGCATCGCGGGAGGCGGTGTCCGGCCGGACGCTCGCCCGTTGCGCGCATTCCGCCGCTCGCTCTCCCTCCGCGCTGTACGGTCCACCGCCGTGCGGGGATGCACGGACTTTGCGGAGAACGGCCGGTGCTGCACTCGTCACCTTGGCGCAACGCCGCTCTCGCCGGCTTGTTCTGCGCCGTGCCCTGCGTGTCATTGGCCGTTGCTCAGACTCCGCCGACTGCGCTGCTCGACCCGGTCGTCGTCACGGCGGCGCGCACGCCGCAACCGCTCGAGCAGTCGCTCGCCGACCTGACGGTGATCGGTGCGGAGGAAATTGCCCGTGCCGGCGCGCAGAGCCTCGCCGAACTTCTGCAGCGTCAGCCGGGCGTGCAGATCGTCGCCAATGGCGGACCCGGCACGACCACCGGCGTGTTCCTGCGCGGGGCCAACGCCAACCAGACCCTGGTGCTGATCGACGGGCTGCGAGTCGGCTCGTCGAGTTCGGGGACCGCGCCCTTCGAAGCCATTCCGCTGGCGCAGATCGATCACATCGAAATCCTGCGCGGTCCGGCGGCGAGTCTTTACGGTGCCGACGCGATCGGCGGCGTGATCCAGATCTTCACGCGCACTGGCGGCAATGCGTTGGCGGCGAATGCCAGCGCGGGCTACGGGACTTACGCCACCAGCCAGTTCTCCGCCGGCGCGTCCGGTACCGACGGTCCATGGCGATTCGCGCTGCAAGGCGGCTACGACCGGAGTGCGGGATTCAACGCCATATCGAATCCGGCGAACTTCAGCTATAACCCGGATCGCGATGGCTACAGCAACGGCAGCGGCAGCGGCAACCTGGGCTACAGCTTGGCGCCCGAGCAGGCGCTGTCGGCGCAATTCTTCTACAGCCGGCAAAACGCGCGATTCGACGCCGGACCGGATTTCGACGACCGCACGATCACGACCGTGCAGAGCTACGCGCTCGCCAGCCGCAACCGGCTGACCGCGTACTGGAAGAGCACGCTGGAAGCGGGAGTATCGAGCGACGACAGCCGCTCGCAAACCGGTCCCGGCGCGTCGCAGTTCAAGACCGTGCAGCGGCAGTACATGTGGCAGAACGACATCAGCGTGCCGCTGGGGGCGTTGTCGGTGGCGCTGACGCGGCGCGAGGAGCGTCTGGACACCGACGCGGGCTTTCCGATCACCGGGCGCAACACCAACGCCGTCGTCGGCGTCTACCAGCTCCAGTACGGGGCCAGCGCGTTGCAGGCGAACCTGCGCCGCGACGACAGTTCGCAGTACGGGGGACACACCTCCGGCTCGCTGGCGTACGCGTACACCATCGTTGCCGGGCTGCGAGCGAGCGCGAGCTACGGCACCGGATTCAAGGCGCCCACCTTCAACGATCTCTACTACCCGCTGTTCTCGAATCCCGATTTGCAGCCGGAGACGGCACGCAATTTCGAGGTCGCGCTGCGCTACGCGGGCAACCGGGTCAACGCTGGCGCCGTCGTCTACAGGAATCGCGTCAGCGACCTGATCGTGTTCGGCTGCGACGCCAATTTCAATTGCGCGCCGCAGAACGTGGCCAAGGCGACGCTCGAAGGCGTCACGCTGGAATTGCAGGGAATATTCGGCGACACGACGGTGAAAGGCAGCGCCGACTTCGCGCGGCCCTACGACGACGCGACCGGCAACCTGCTGCCGCGCCGCGCGCGCCGCTACGGTAGCCTGGACGCGACGCAGGCGATCGGCAACCTGCAGATCGGCGCGCAGATCGTCGCGTCGTCGGCGCGCTACGACGATGGCGCGAACACCCGGCGCATGGGTGCGTATGCGCTGGTCAATTTCAATGCCGAATACGCCTGGGCCAAACAGTGGGCGCTGTTTGCGGTTCTCTCCAATGCCTTCGACAAGCACTACGAGCTGGCCGCCGACTACAGCACGCCGGGCGCGAACCTGTTCGTCGGCGTGCGCTGCCGTTACTGAAGCATGCGCAGCTTGTCCCTTCTGCTGATGCTGCTCGCCGGCGCCGTCGCCGTTGCGCAGGCCGCGGTTGTCGCGGTCGATGCCAGCGGTGCGAACGTAACGCTCGCGGCGCCGGCGCGGCGCGTGATAAGCCTCGCGCCGCATGCGACCGAGCTGCTCTTCGCGGCCGGCGCCGGCGAGAACGTCGTCGGCGTGCTCGCGCCCGCCGATTGGCCACCGGAGGCGGCGAGTCGGCCACGGGTCGGCGATGCCAGTGCGATCAACCTCGAAGGCATCCTCGCGCTCAAACCCGACCTCGTGGTCGCGTGGCCGTACGTGGTTCCGGCGCAGGTGGAACGCCTGCGCACCATGGGCATCGCGGTCTACCTGTCGAACCCGCGCAGCCCCGACGCCATTGCCGACGATATCGAGCGACTCGGCACGCTCACCGGGCACGCCGCTGTGGCCGCGCGCGCAGCGGCGACATTCCGCGCGCGGCTCTCCGCCTTGCGCGATCGGGCTGCGGGCGCGGCCACGGTGCGAGTCTTCTACGAAATCTGGAACCCGCCGCTGTACACCATCGGCGGTGATCACCTCATCACCGCGGCGATCAACCTGTGCGGAGGCGAAAACGTGTTTGCGTCATTGGCGCTGCCGGCGCCGCAGATCAGCGTCGAATCGGTACTCGCCGCAGCGCCGGACGCGATCGTCGCCGGCACCGATCGGGCCGAGCGGCCGGCCTGGCTCGATGCCTGGTTGGCTTGGCCGGATCTGCCCGCCGTGGCCCGTGGCAACCTCTTCGTCGTCGATGCGAATCTGCTGCATCGCGCGGGTCCGCGCTTCGTCGACGGCGTCGCGCAGCTGTGCGCGGCGCTGGCGAGCGCACGGGTCACTGCGCCGGGGCGCGCCGCCGCGCCGCGCCTCGCGCGCTGAGTCGCCGCCGGAGAAAGTCAGCGAAGCCGGTCTCCGGCCACCGCCTCGCTGGCCTATAATTTGTCCACGGCAATCCGGACGGTGCACAGCGCCGGATTGCGACTCCCCAGGTTGCGGCAGCGATGAACAAGGCATTCACGCGCGAGAACGACGCCGATGTCGACGCTGGCGACGCGGACGTCGAGGACGCCTCGCTGCCGCAAGGCACCAAGAACTACGTCACGCCAGGCGGCTTCCAGCGCTTGAAAGCGGAGCTCGACACGCTGGTCGACAGGGAGCGGCCGGCGATGGTCGCGACGGTTGCCTGGGCGGCGAGCAACGGCGACCGCTCGGAAAACGGCGATTACATCTACGGCAAGAAGCGGTTGCGCGAAATCGACCGGCGCATCCGCTTTCTCGTTCGCCGGCTCGATCGCGCCGAGGTGGTCGATCCGCGGGCGCGACGTGACGCCGACGACGCGGACCGGGTCTTTTTCGGCGCGACCGTCATCGTCCGCGATAGAGGCGGCCTTGATCGCACGGTCAGCATCGTCGGCGTCGACGAAATTGACACGCGTCGCGGCTACATCAGCTGGATGTCGCCGATGGCGCGCGCGCTGATCAAGGCGCGCGAAGGCGATACAGTCTTGCTCCGGACACCGGGCGGCGACGAAGAGCTCGAGATTCGCGAGGTGCGTTACGAGGCTTTGGATACGAGCGCCGAGCATTCCAGCGGTTGACGCGGCCGAAATCTTCCGCCTATAGTCGCCCATGGATTCCGAACTGTCCGCGCTCGAACACAGGGTGGCCGCGCTGCTCGCCGAATACCATCGGCTGCGCGCGGAAAACGAGTCGCTGCGGCGGGAGCTCGGGCGTGCCCAGGAGCAGAACCGCGGGCTCGCGGCACGGATGCAGGCCGCATCGTCACGTCTCGATTCGCTGCTGCAGCAACTACCAGAGTCGGCGAGCCAGCCGTGACCGACTCGCCGACGATGCTCGACGTTGCGATTCTCGGGCGCGAGTATCGCGTTGCCTGCAAGGAATCCGAGCGCGAGGACCTCCTGCGCGCGGTGCAGTTCCTCGACAAGCGGATGCGCGAGATCCGCGACGGCGGCAAGATCGCGGGTACCGAACGCATCGCCGTCATGGCGGCGCTGAACATCGCGCACGAACTCCTCGGCGGAAAGGGCGCCACGGCGCCGGCGAGCGGCGCAAACAGTTTTGACACGGCCGGCGTTCAGCGTAGAATTTCCGCAATGCAGTCGGCCATCGATCGTGCGATGGCGGATCAGGAAAAGCTGATCTAGCGGCTGCGCCGATTGTCCCCTGCGGTGTTCGAACTGGCTCTATGTTCTTTGAACCAATGCTAACTTAGCGAGGTTGCCGCGCCTTCATGGGCCGGTGTGCGCTCCCTACGTGGAAGCGCCTGATGGCCCTGGCAGGCGACCCTCTTGAACCGCGGTTCAAGACCTGGGTCGGTACGGCACAGGTGGGGGACTCCATACGCAGCGGCGTTGCGCAGGCGGCGCCGTTTTCTTTCCATGCGCTACTGGCTGATGAAATCCGAGCCCGACGACGTCTCCATCGACGACCTCGCGGCGATGCCGGGGAAGACCGTCGCTTGGTACGGCGTGCGCAATTATCTGGCGCGCAACTACATGCGCGACCAGATGCACGTCGGCGACCTCGCGTTCTTCTATCACTCGAGCTGCCCCGAGCCCGGGATCGCCGGCATCGTGCGCGTCAGCAAAGCGGCGTATCCCGACGCAACGCAGTTCGACAAGAAGAGCCCGTATTACGACGCCAAGGCTACGCGCGGCGCCCCGCGCTGGGTCAATGTCGAAGTCACTCTGGTAAGGAAGACGCGCCTGATCCCGCTCGCCGAATTGCGCACCGGGAAGAAACTCGCCACCATGGTCGTGCTCCAGCGCGGCAACCGGCTGTCGATCACTCCCGTGACGCCGCAGGAGTGGAAAGCCGTCGAGCGACTTGCGCTGGAACACAGGTGATCGACTGGTCGCTGGCTCCCGTATACCTGACGCTGGGTGCCGTGGTCGGTTTTCTCGCGGGACTGCTCGGCATCGGTGGCGGCTTCACCATCGTGCCGGTCCTGATGGAAGCGTTTGCGTACGAGGGCTTCGCCACTGCGCATGTCCTGCCGCTGGCGATCGGGACCTCGTCGGCGACGATCGTATTCACCGCGTTGTCGTCGGCGCGCGCGCACCATCTTCGTGGCGCGATCGACTGGGGGATCGTGTCGGCGCTGGCGCCGGGGCTCGTGGTGGGGTCGCTGATCGGACCGCAGATCGCCAGCGCCTTGCCGATGCGCGCGCTGGCGTCGTTCGTCGGCTTTATCACCTGGTTCGCGGCGCTGCGCATGCTGCGCAACCGGCCGCCGCGTCCGGCGAGGGTGCTCCCGGGCAACGGCGGCCTGTTCGGGGTCGGCGCAGGCATTGGGCTCATCGCCGGGATGGTGGGGACGGCCGGGGCGTTCCTCGCCGTACCGTTCATGGTTCGCTGCAACGTCAAGATCCACAATGCGGTCGCGACGTCGGCGGCGATCGGCTGGCCGATCGCGGTCGCCGCGACGCTCAGTTTCGTCGTCGCTGGGCTGGGTAAGCCGGACCTTCCGCCCTACGCGATCGGCTATGTCTACGTGCCGGCGCTGGTCGGCGTTGCCGTCGCCAGCATCCTGTTCGCGCCCCTTGGCGCGCGGGTCGCCCATGCGTGGCCGGTGGCACGGCTGCGGCGCGCGTTTTCGCTCATGCTGTTCGTGCTCGGCGGCTACATGGTGTGGAAGGCGATCCGCGGCTGAGGCGTTGGTCAACTCGCCGCGTAACGGTCCCGTAACACGCTTTTCTCGACCTTGCCCATCGCATTGCGCGGCAACTCAGTGACCATGTGCACGCGCTTGGGCACCTTGAAGCTGGCGATCTCGGCCTTGAGCGCCGCGATGACCTGCGCCTCGTCGAGAGCAACGCCGGGCGCGGTTACGACGACCGCCGTCACCGCTTCGCCGAAATCCGCGTCGGGCACGCCGATCACCGCGGACTCGGTCACGCCCGGCAGCGCATCGATGCGCTCCTCGATTTCCTTCGGGTAGACGTTCAATCCCCCGGTGATGATCAGGTCCTTGGCGCGGCCGACGATCCGGACGTACCCGTCGGCCATCGTCTCACCCATGTCGCCGGTCTTGAAATAGCCGTCGGCGGTGAATTCCTCCGCCGTTTTTTCCGGCATGCGCCAATAGCCTGAAAAGACGTTGGGACCCTTCACCTCGATGCTGCCGACTTCGCCGTGTGCGCACGGTGTGCCGTCGGCGCGGACCACGCGCGCGCTCACCCCCGGCAGCGGCAAGCCGACGCTGCCGCAGCGGCGCTCGCCGTCGAGCGGATTCGAGATGTTCATGCCGGTTTCGGTCATGCCGTAGCGTTCCAGGATCGTGTGCCCGGTACGCCGCGCGAACTCGTCGAAAGTCGCGGGCAGCAGCGGCGCCGATCCGGACACGAACAGGCGCATCGTGCGGCAAGCGTCGGCGCCGAAGTCCAGTTCGGCGAGCAGCCGCGAATAGAAGGTCGGCACTCCCATCATCACCGTGACCCTGGGCAGCGCCGCGATCACCGCGCGCGCGTCGAATTTCGCATGCCAGAGCATGCGGCTGCCCGACAACAGCGCGCAGTGGCAGGCAACGAACAGCCCGTGGACGTGATATAGGGGCAATGCGTGCAGCAGCACGTCGCCTTGCGTGAAACCCCAGCGATCGACCAGCGTCAGGGCATTGCTCGCCAGGTTGCGGTGGCTGAGCATCGCACCCTTGGCGCGCCCGGTCGTGCCCGACGTGTACAGGATCGCCGCGAGATCGTCCGGCGCACTATGCGCGGTTGCGCAGGTTTGACTCTGGTCGCGCGCGGCTTCGAGCAGCGTGCCCCGTCCGGCGGCGAGTGTGAGCACGGTCGCCTTGGGTCGCAGCGCCGCGAGCATGGTCGCGGCGTCAGGCCTGCCGACAATGATCGCCGGCTCGGCGTCGCCGAAGAAGTACGCGAGCTCGCTCTTCTGGTACGCCGTGTTGAGCGGCAGGTACACCAGCCCAGCGCGCAGGCAGGCGAGATAGAGCGCGAGGGCTTCCCAGCATTTGTCCACTTGGATGGCGACCCGATCGCCCGGGCGGGCGCCAGCCGCGAGCAGCGCACCGGCGATGCGCGCCGAGGTCGCATCGAGATCGCCGTAGTGAATCACCGGCCCGTCCGGGATCAGGATGCAGGGCGCTTCCGTCCGCTCGCCAAAGTGGTCGCGGAACAGGGCGTACAGGTTGGCGTTCATCGCGTGCGCTCCAGGGGTGACCGCCCCGGAGTGAGTTATCGCGTACCGGACGCGCGGTTCGCGTTCAGATCAGCCCCGCGCCGCGCGCCCACAGGTATTTCGCGCCGAGCACCGCGACCGGCATTTCGGTCGAGTACGGATACGCGGGAATGCCGTGCGCGAACAGGTACTCGGCGGCCTCCTCGACCTGCACGTCGCCGGCGAGCGAAGCGACGACCGGCTTGCTGATGCCCTTCGCCTTCATTTCCTCGACGACTTCGACGACCAGCTTCGCGAACACCATCGGCGGGGTGATGATGGTATGCCAGTAACCGAGGATGAGCGCATTGATGCGCGCGTCCTCGAGGCCCAGCCGGATGGTGTTCTGGTACGTCTTGGGCGGCTCGCCGCCGGTGATGTCGACCGGATTGCCGGCCGCTCCGAACGGTGGGATGAACTTGCGGAACGCCGCGTCGAGGTCGGGCGGCATCGCCATCAGGTGCAGCTTATTGTCCACGCACGCGTCGGACAGCAGCACGCCTGAGCCGCCCGCGCCGGTGATGATGACGACGTTCTCTCCCTTGGGCGTCGGCAGGACGGGAATCGCGCGCGCGAACTCGAGCAGGTCGCGCAGGCTCCGCGCGCGGATCACCCCCGATTGCTTGAGCACGTCCTCGTAGATCTTGTCGTTGCCGGCCAGCGCGCCGGTGTGCGAACTGGCGGCGCGCGCGCCCATGGCAGTCCGCCCGGCCTTGAGCACGACCACCGGTTTCTTCTTCGAGACGCGCTTGGCGACTTCGGCGAAGGCGCGGCCGTCCTTCAGGTCCTCGCAGTGCTGGGCGATGATGTGCGTGTTCTCGTCCTGCTCGAAAAAGGTCAGCAGATCGTCCTCGTCGATGTCGGACTTGTTGCCCAGTCCGACAATCGCCGAGACGCCCATCTTCGCCGAGCGCGAGAAGCCGATGATCGCCATCCCGATGCCGCCCGACTGCGACGACAGCGCGGCGTGGCCCTTTACGTCGTACGCGGTGCAGAAGGTGGCGCAGAGGTTCTTCCAGGTGTAATAGAAGCCGTAGATGTTCGGCCCCATCAGGCGCACGCCGTACTTGCGGCCGATTTCCTGGATTTCCTTCTGGCCTTCGACGTTGCCGGTCTCGGCGAAGCCCGACGGGATGAGCACCGCGCCGGGAATCTTCTTCTCGCCGACCTCGATCAGCGCCTGCGCGACGAACTTGGCGGGAATCGCGAACACCGCAACGTCGATCTTGCCGGGGACGTCCTTCACGCTCTTGTACGCCTTGCGGCCCATGATCTCGCCGGCGGAAGGGTTGATCGGATAGATCTCGCCCGTGTAGCCGCCGTTGATCAGGTTCTTCATCACCGAGTTGCCGATCTTGCCATCCTCCGTGGACGCGCCGATGACGGCGACCGCGTCGGGCTTCATGATGCGGTTCATGTCGCGCACGATGTCGTCGTGCGCGGGACGGAAACGCGGCGCCGCGGGCGCGAAGTCGACGACGATGCGCACGTCGGCCGCGATCGCGCCGGCCTTGGTCGCGAACACCGGGTTCAGGTCCATCTCGCTGATCTCCGGGAAATCGGCGACCAGCTGCGACACGTTGCGGATCATTGTGGCGAGCGCATTGCGATTGACCGCCGCGGCGCCGCGCACACCCTTGAGAATCTGCGCTGCGGCGATGCCGTCGAGCATCGACAGAGCGTCTTCTTTGGATGCTGGCGCGAGCCTGAAGGTGATGTCCTTGAGCACTTCGACCAGGACTCCGCCCAGGCCGAATGCCACCAGCTTGCCGAACGACGGATCGGTGACCGCACCGATGATCACCTCCTGCCCGCCGGTCAGCATCTGCTGTACCTGGACGCCCAGCAGCGTCGCCTTGCGGTTGTGCTTCTTGGCGTTGGCCATGATCGTCGCGAAGCCGCGCTTCGCGTCCTGGGAGTTCTTGACGCCGACCAGCACCCCGCCCGCCTCCGTCTTGTGCAGGATCTCCGGCGAGACGATCTTCAGCACCACGGGGAAGCCCATGCGCGTGGCGAGCTTGGCCGCCTCGGCAGCGGTCTTGGCGACGCCTTCCTTCGGTACCGGGATGTCGTACGCGTCGCATACCAACTTGCCTTCCGGCGCGGTGAGCGAGGTGCGGCCCTCAGCCTTCACCTTGGCGAGGATGCGGCGGACTTGGGTCTTGTTCTTTGCCATGACGATTCCCTTCGAATTCGAGTGCGGCGGCGCAAGTCGCGCCGCCGCTCAATGCAGTCCGGAATTGCGGTTCAGATGACTTTTTCGGCGCGCAGCGCTTCGACCATGTCCTTGCCGTAACCCAGTTCCGCCAGCACTTCCTCGGTGTGCTCGCCCAGAAGTGGCGAACGCGTCACTTCGGTCGCGCTGTCGGACATCTTGATCGGATTGCCCACCGACAAATACTTGCCGCGCGTCGGATGGTCGACCTCGACGACGGTTCCGGTCTTGCGCAGCGACGGCTCCTCGGCGATCTCCTTCATCGACAGGATCGGGCCGCACGGAATGTCATGCTCGTTGAGGATGTCCATGGCCTCGAACTTGGTCTTGGTCTTGGTCCATTCTTCGATCTTGTCGAAGATCTCCATCAGGTGCGGCAGCCGCGCCTTGGGTGTGGCGTAACGCGGGTCGGTCAGCCACTCGGGCCTGCCGATCACCTCGCAGATGTCCTTCCATACCGGCGCCTGCGTGATGAAATAGATGTACGCGTTGGGATCGGTCTCCCAGCCCTTGCATTTGAGAATCCACCCCGGCTGGCCGCCGCCCGAGGCGTTGCCGGCGCGCGGTACCGCTGCGCCGAATTTGCCATTGGGATACTGCGGGTACTCTTCCATGATCTTGGTGCGATCCAGACGCTGCTGGTCGCGCAGCTTCACGCGGCACAGGTTGAGCACGCCGTCCTGCATGGCGGCGAGCACGCGCTGGCCGCGACCCGACGTCTTGCGCTGATACAGCGCGGCCACGATGCCCAGCGCCAGGTGGAGTCCGGTCCCTGAATCGCCGATCTGCGCGCCGGTCACCAGCGGCGGGCCGTCGTCGAAGCCGGTCGTCGACGCCGATCCTCCGGCGCACTGCGCGACGTTTTCGTACACCTTGCAGTCTTCGTAGGGGCCGGGTCCGAAGCCCTTGACCGACGCCACGATCATGCGCGGGTTGAGCGACTGGATGTGCTCCCAGGTCAATCCCATGCGATCGAGCGCGCCCGGCGCGAAGTTCTCGACCAGCACGTCGCAGTGCTTGACCAGCGCTTCGAGCACCGCCTTGCCCTTCGGGTGCTTGGCGTCGACCGTGATCGAGCGCTTGTTGTGGTTGAGCATCGTGAAATACAGGCTATCGACGCCCGGGATGTCGCGCAGCTGGCCGCGGGTGATATCGCCTTCGCCGGCGCGCTCGACCTTGATGACGTCGGCGCCGAGCCAGGCGAGGAGCTGCGTGCAGGTCGGCCCCGATTGCACATGGGTGAAGTCGAGAATCTTGATGCCGTCTAATGCCTTGCCCATTACGTTCCCCTAAACAATGCCGTCATTGCGGAAGCGCTACTCCGATTCAGATGGCCGTCACGGTTTCTTCTTCGCGGCGGGATTGAGACTCGTGATGCGGCCGCTTTCCGTGCCTGCCTTTTCGTCGATGACGGCGTTGATCAGCGTGGGCTTGCGCGAGCGGATCGCTTCCTCCATCGCGTTGCGCAGCTCGGCCGGCGTCGCGGCCAGCACACCCACGCCACCGAAGGCCTCCATCAGTTTTTCGTAGCGCGCGCCCTTGACGAACACCAAGGGCGATGGATCGCGTCCTCCGCTAGTATTCACTTCGTCGCCGCGGTAGACGCCGTTGTTGTTCAGGATCACGACACAGACCGGCAGGTTGTAGCGGCAGATCGTCTCGACTTCCATGCCGGAGAAACCGAAGGCGCTGTCGCCCTCGACGGCGATCACCTGCTCGCCGCTGACCACCGCCGCCGCGACCGAAAAGCCCATACCGATGCCCATTACCCCCCACGTGCCGACGTCTAACC
>Ga0209048_10000190_pt1 | contig 65990 bp, 53 predicted proteins | sample FrelakmetCRP12CR_FD_187146 | JGI IMG/M metagenome (GOLD analysis project Ga0209048, IMG submission 187146) | Freshwater lake sediment microbial communities from the University of Notre Dame, USA, for methane emissions studies - CRP12 CR (SPAdes)... | ecosystem: Environmental > Aquatic >...
GGCCCTAGGTTTGCTCAGGCCAGCCAAAGGCTCAGTACGCATTTTTGGTGAAGACACTCGAAATTTAAGCGTCGCACAGCTTGCCTCACGTATTGGTTATGTCTTTCAAAGCCCCAGCGCAATGCTTTTTGCACCATCTGTGCGAAAAGAGATCAGCTTCGGACCAGAGAACTTGCGCTTCTCGCCTGATCACATCAATGCGGCCGTTCAGGAGGCAGAAAAAGCCTTAAATATCACTGAATTCGACTCGCGTTCACCCTTTTCGCTGAGTTTTGGACAACAAAAGCGCGTGGCTATCGCCTCAGTACTTGCAATGGAGGGTAAAATTTTATTGCTCGATGAACCAACAGCGGGGCAAGATTATCGCTCATACATTGCCTTTATGGAATATCTGCGCAATATGCCTGATCTCGATGTCTTACTCATCATCACGCATGATATCGACCTTGCATTACGTTTCACGCAACGAGTCCTACTTTTAAAAGATGGCAATCTTGTAGGAGATGGACCTCCGTTAGAGGTATTAGCCGATCCGGCACTATTGGTGGAGTGCAACTTGCGTCATACTTCACTACTACATTACTTACTAGGTGAGCGTAACGCTGTAGTATAGTACGTATTTTTTGAGAAAGGAGGCATTTACTCAAGATTGTCTCGTTTATCATAATAACCCCCGGTTTTTTCCATTAGAAAGGAGTTTCACTGATGGCAGTAGCAGAACAAAGTACAACCTCAAGAGTTTGGGGTATTACAGTACGGCATGTTGTATTTATGGCTCTTGGCGCCGCTCTTTATGCAGGCATTAGCTACATTACCAATACATTGCAGCTTCCAGGCGCAAGCAATGTCTCACTTCGTCCAGGTATTGTTATTCCTTTATTCTTCGGAGTCGTCTTTGGACCCTGGGTCGGTCTTTTTACTGGCGGAGTTGGCAATCTTCTGAACGATCTTTTCACCGGGACTGTTTACTGGAACTGGGATCTTGGTAACGGCCTGATCGGCTTCGTAGCTGGGTTAGCGTTGTACTTCACCTGGGGACGCTATAATACGTTTCGCAATATTGCTATTGCTGAACTTTTTAGTGTCATTGGTATCATTGTAGGGCTTGGTTTCGCTGCATTCAGCGATATCTGGGTCTCACAATTGACTCCAGCAACAGCCATAACTACTGAATTCATTCCTGCCACAATACCTGACATTGTGCTAGGTTTAATTCTATTGCCCATTTTACTCGTAGCCTACAACGCCGCGATGACACGCGCAGGTCGTGCATAGGCCTGAAGGACAGCGAATGGTACGAATGTGACAGACCAAAGTGGCCAGGTAAAGTTGCTTTCAATGCCTGGTCACTTTTCCCGGGTTGATACCCTTCTTTTTCGAGAATGAGCTATGTTGATAAATTTTGTCTATATCAAACGAGATTCTCCGGTCCACAGACTCGATCCACGAGTTAAGTTCGTTTTGCTCTTTGCATACAGTCTTTCAGCTGCTCAAACTTCTAATTTCTGGTTTATTTTGGCTGGATTAATCGGCGCCTCTTACTATTATAGTCAGGCCAGACTGAAATGGGCGGAGACGAAACGAGTCTGGTATTTTATAATTTTCATTACTTTTATTCTGGTTTTTGTAAACTATTTCATCTCTGGTGGAGCTATAGTACAGGGCGTTGACCTCAGTAATCAGCGTATCCTCTTCTATATCCCCTTTATCGGCCTCAAACCTTACTTTCCTTTTATTGGCCCTTCACCTCTCCCGTTCAGTGTTCAGAGCATCACTTTTTTGATTACCCAGACAATGCGTAATATCAGTATTGCATTACTGGCTGTTCCAATTCCATATACTACGGACCCCAGCCAGTTCGGCATCGCTTTTAAGGGAATGGGTATATCTGATAGGATCTCTTATGCGATCGACCTCTCACTTCGCTTTCTCCCAACCACAGTACGAGACTTCAGAACAACACTTGATGCTCAACGTGCTCGCGGATTTGAGATTGATAAGTTACGTGGAGGTATTTTCACTAAAATCGCTCGCATGGCGCCAATGCTTGTACCTGTTGTGATTGGTTCAATAGTAGGTGCAGAGGACATCATTAGTGCAATGGAGTTACGGTGCTTTGGTATTGGGAAACGCACCTGGCTGATTGAACTTCATGCGCGCAAAATTGACCGTTTGCTTATTGCAGTGGGTATTGCTGGTTTCATCGCTATCACTATTCTCAACATCCTGGGATATTTCTTCAAAACAGGACCATTGCACGTTTTACATACCCAGGGTATACCGCCTTTCTTGTTACAATAGGAAACCTCCCTGGATGGCATAAAACCTACTTTTATTGTGTTGTCATTAATAGAATGAACAAGTTGATGGAGAAGTGAGGAAAATTTCTATCATGGCAAAATTATATGACGTAATCATTATTGGCTCTGGGCCGGCAGGCTATACAGCAGCAATCTATGCTGCGCGAGCCAATCTCTCTGTTTTAATGCTGCAAGGTTACCAGGTTGGCGGCCAATTAATGCTCACTAGCGATGTTGAAAACTATCCAGGCTTTGAAGAGGGCATTGTTGGCCCCTCGATGATGGAGAAATTTGAAGCACAGGCCCGACGCTTTGGCACCGAGTTGATTCCGGAAGATGTAATCTCTATCGACTTTAGTAATCGCCCGTTCAAAGTGACTACCGATTCAGGTGAATATCAGGCTCGTGCCGTTATTATCTCTACGGGCGCCAGTGCGAAGTGGTTAGGCTTGCCAAGTGAACAGCGCTTGCAGGGACGTGGCGTCAGCGCCTGCGCCACCTGTGACGGGTTTTTCTTTAAGAACAAGGATGTGGCTGTAATCGGTGGAGGTGATACTGCAATGGAGGAGGCAACCTTTCTGACGCGTTATGCCAACCATGTCACCGTCATTCATCGCCGTGATACACTGCGAGCCAGCAAAATCATGCAAGATCGCGCATTTAAAAACCCTAAGATTAGTTTTATCTGGGATACAGAAATAACTGAAGTACTTGGCGAAAATGAAGTAACGGGTTTGCAGCTTCACAATGTGAAGACTGACGAGGATAGCATTCTACCTGTGCAGGGGTTCTTCCTGGCTATTGGGCATCAACCTAATACCGAATTGTTCAAGGGCATTCTTGATATGGATAACATCGGATATATCGTCCCAGTTGAACATACCATGACGAATATTCCAGGCGTCTTTGCCGCGGGTGACGTAACGGATCATCGCTATCGCCAGGCTATCACTGCCGCTGGTGACGGCTGTCGTGCTGCAATAGATGCTGAAAGATGGCTCGAGAGCCTGGGTGAAGATTAAATAAGTCATCAGCCATTCTAGCGTAGCCTGCCTGATCATTTAGGATACAGCACGCTCTTTGCTGTATCCATCGTTTACTTCGCCCTTGGTACACTGGTGACTAAACAGGTGAAAGGTGTGAAGTAAAAAGAGCAAAAGAACGCGTCCCTACAAATCAACTCAGTAGGGACGCGTTCTTTTGACTCTTCTTATTTCACAGAGCCTTCGTAGATACCCATAACTGTTCCAAGGAACTTCAGGGCATCAGACTTCTTGCGTTGGAAAGAATTCCGGCCTACAATCGAGCCAAAACCACCGCCATCTCTTATTGCACGTACTTCTTCAAAAAACTTTTCATCTTCAGTGGCAGCACCACCAGAGAAAATAACAATGCGACGACCGTCGAAGGAGCTTTGGATGACATGATGCACACGCTCGGCAAGTGTAGAGATTGGAATCTCGTACTTTTGATACACCTTCTGGGCCTCGGCCAGCTCTACCTTTGCGCCAGGTAACTTGACCTTGATAATATCTGCTCCTAGTTGCGCAGCTATCTGAGCAGCATAAGTTACAACATCAATGGCTGTTTCCCCTTCTTTACTCAGACTGCTACCTCGAGGATATGACCAGACTACAACAGCCAGACCAGCCGCCTTAGCTTCTTCAGTAAGTTCGCGTAATTGCTGGTACATTTCTGTACGCTCGGCTGATGCCGGGTAAATCGTAAAACCTACAGCTACACAGCCCAGACGCAAAGCATCACTGACACCAGAAGTGACAGCAGAAATTGGGTCTTTCTCATCATTTAAAATGTCATGATTATTGCATTTCAAAATAAGAGGGACTTCACCACAATAGTCAGAAACACCTGCTTCCAAAAAGCCCAGCGGTGCTGCATACGCGTTGCATCCAGCTTCGATAGCTAATTGAAAGTGATAGCGCGGATCGTAACCCGCAGGATTCGGCGCGAAACTTCGTGCTGGGCCGTGCTCAAACCCCTGGTCGACAGGTAAAATCACCATTTTCCCTGTACCACCTAGACGGCCATGATTTAACATACGTGCCAGATTGGTACGGACGCCGGGGTTCTCGCTAGCATACCAGCTTAAAATCTCACGAATGCGATCATTCATTGGTTTGTTCCTTTTCTCACTTTTCAACACGCGCCAGGGTTGATCACTACGTTGTGATCAATTGTATTGTACCACCTGTAAAGGCCATATTAAAAACTTTATGAACTTCCTACCACATAACTGAATGAATTTTTCGAATCCAGCATATTTTTCCCTTAACATCATGCTTAGATCCAAATATCCACTATTAAACGGAAAATACTAGAATAACGGGGAAAAGAGCATTTTAAGTGCTACACATGCAATTGACTGACACATCCATAGTTACTTTAGACAATTTGGCACGTTTTTATACAAAGATACGAAGAATCTACGTTCATCTACTTAAGAGTGTGCACAAATGTACTTTGTGGGGTGGAATAATTGATGGAGAATTGTGAATGATGCTCTACTCTAAAGGAGAAGATATGAATACGAGTGGCAGCAATTTCGAGCTTATCATGCAAGAAGTGCTTAAACAAAAACAACTATTGGAAGATTTACAATCGGAGAATGATGAGCTACAACGTCAGCTTGCTGAGCTACGTGAAGGACATGGTATTTTTGTCGATATCCTTGGCAAAAGTTTTCCGCTGGTTGATATACCAGTAGGAGCTTCTCCCGATAGAACAGCTACGTCTGACACTGATCTTTCTCTTCAAGAAACAACCGAAATCCTGAGCGAGTCTTTACCATCATCAATACCTGTAACTCCAGTATCAGCATTAGAATCCTCAGCCAAAGAAGTACAGGAAGAACTTCCTACTTATGTAACTCCTACAATGTCGTCATACCTTGAAGAAGCTATGCTCGACGAATTTTCGGCGGCAGCTACCCGAGAAATGGGCCAGGTAGCTGTTTGGTCTGGTCCTATCACAAATCCTCCATCCTTTGATGAAAAGGAAAAAGAAAACCTGCGTCGTGAACTCTCAGGAAGCTTTTTATTGGAGTGACGACTCCCCACGGCTCATGGCGCCGGGGGCTTCTGGCAACGCTGCATTGTACACCTCGCAGCACAAGCCGAGCCATTTCTCCAAAGTGCGCGTTTGCTTGCGTGTCGGATAGATGCGCATCAGATACGTTTTTGTCGGTTTTTTGACCGTGTGCGGTTTGTCTCGTGTAGACATATTTTTGCTGCTTGATGAGCTTCGCTAGCCAGTGAATGCCAAACTGCGTGCGGAACGATGCTCGCCAGGCTGATGGACAGGATCAGGCATGACTTCCAGTTCTTCTACCGGTGATTGATGCTCCTGACAGACTTGCCCGATCAAGTCTTTGAAGCGTATCTCAATTGCCTGTGCCAGAATGTTTCTTCGCTAGTTCGGACACCAGACCACATGAGAGTGGCAACTGTAGGATTCGCTTTAGTTATGCTTGCAGGCTTTGATCATATGTTCCAGTATATAGCGGAATGCTCTCTACTGTCAAAAGCAGCGTTCCCGAGAACCATGGCCCGAGTTCCTCTGCTACAAATAAGGGACGCACCTTTCATCCCCATAGCCCAGGCACAGGGCTTTCAGGCGCGGAGTTAGAGTATCTGCTTCGAATTGGTTATAAACAGAGTTTGCAAAGTAGTAGCTTCAAGATCAGTGACTTCTCAATGTATTTGAAAAGGCACTGAAGCCGCATTAATCGGTGGACTTGATTGTTGTGCCAGCATTAACAGCGTAAAAGAAGTACCTCCCTGTGGGATCGCAAAGCTAACAGTTCCAGCCCCATTACTTTGGGATGCAACCGAGGTAGGAAATGTGAAGTCTGAGGGTGGACTTTTACTGTCACCAGATTGAAGGCGCATGTAATCACCAGGATACGCAGAATAATTATTTGCCGAAGAGTTAACAGCTTTGAGCTTAACCGTAACATAGGCCATCCCTGTCGATGCTTGCTGACCATTCGCGCTCAAGCTTTCAGTAGCCGAAACCAGCGTCCAATTCACTCCTGCATACTGGAAGGTTGAATTCGGCGTTACTGTCCTGGGTTGATATTTGCTCAGATCGGCATTAGGAGCCAGCGGGATATCCATTTGATTCTCAGTAGCTGAACCATAACGGAGGATGAGCTTACTCAAATCGATATTTTGACTGGTAACAGGAAAATCTATCCAGTTATCCTGAGACACCCCTGCAGCAGGACCTACATAATACTTTTCGTTACTTGGAGCGATAATGGAACCATCAGGCATGACTAACCTGATAATATCGCTATACGCATATCTCACATTGTTCGTGGTAGAGTTGGATTCCATTGTTGCTACCCGTATTCCACCTTGAGGAGCGCTTGTGTCATCTGGAAAACTATTTGCTTGTAGAACAGAAACAAGCGTGATATCAACACTCGAGTACAAAAACTTCAGGTTCAAGGGCACCGTAGCAGGACCACCTGTATTTGGCGTATTTCCATTGCTACCTGGGGTGGTAATACTAGTAGGAGTGACACCGTTAGTATTCGGAGTATTGCTACTGCCGCTTGGTGTGCTTTGTTGCCCGCTGGAGCTACTCCCAGTTGAATTATTGTGTCTGATGATGTAAAACCCACCAATAACTCCAAGTGCCAGTACCAGGAGCAGTACTATACTGGCGACCAGACATCCCCTTGAACGTTTCGGGGCCTGAGCATATGCAGGCACAGTCCCTTTGACCTGCGGAGGCGGTGCGTAATAGGGAGATGCGGGTGCTTCCTGTGGCATAGAAATGAAAGAATCAGGCGGAGGTGGAGGAGGTATGACATCAGCGTCGGTTGCCTGGGCATAGAACTGGTCACCTGATGTTGGCACAGTTGAATAGCTTGCACCCGAAACACCTGGTGAATCAGAGCTAGATTGAGGCGTGTAAGGCAAAACTGGCGTATTTGCTGCTCCAGGAGTATTTGCATTCGGAGTAATGATTGTTGATGCTGTTGCAGCGCTATTATCTACAGGCACCGGGACTTTCGGCTGGGAACTTTGTGCCTGGTCACTACCCAGAACCGTTTGATCGCTTGTTAATGTAGTACGAACGTCAGCTTCGACACTTGTAGTGGCACCGCAATTCGTGCAAAAGCGATGATCTGCCTCAAGAGGCTTGCCACATTCCGAACAAAAGCGTGGTGAAGACAAAGGTATTCTCCTGATAACTGTAACAAATAGCATCAAACTTTATTGTGCAGTATTGTAGCAGCAAGCAAGGAGAATGTCTATCAAATAAACCACTTATCATCTACGATAAGTTCATCAGGAGGTATTATGGCAAATGAAAATCCGTCGAGCTTTGATCACCGTTATCGCCTTTTTGGGGCATCAGGATCAATGTAAATGATGATGTCTGCTGAGGCACCTGGAAACTAACCGTCCCCGTAATACCAACTGCTCCAACATGAAAAGCTACAGGAATGGTTGTGTGTTGAGGTAAAGCAGAAGTCTTGCCATACTGCAAACGCATATACTCATAAGGTGATCCGGTGATAGCAATTTGCGAAAGGGTATTATCAACTTTGAGCGTTAAAGTTACGTAGCGCATACCTTTAGCAGCCTGCTTGCCTTGTATACCCAAGCTCGAAGTAGCATTGGTAAGCGTCCAATTCAACCCAAAATACAGCATCTGCCCATTTAAATTGATAGTTTTAGGTTGATATTTGCTTACGTTTACATTTCGCACAAGTGGAATAAGCATTTGTGCCTCGTTTGCAGCGCCTAATACAAGTGTAAGTTGATTGACAGATATATTCGTTGGTACAGCAAAATCAACAACACTTGTTTGCGATGCCCCAGGAGCAATTCTCACTATTGAGTTTACATAAGTTGGGCTAACAAGAGACTTATCCGGCATAGCCAAACGAGCAATAGTATCATAGCTCCAAACCACCTTGATATCTGTTGGGTTGTGTTCCTTGAGGTTCAAACGTACCATGCCATTCGAATTCGTATTGGGATCATTGAGAAAACTTTGCGACTGTTGAACATTGAGGATAGTTACATCAACGCCAGCATATGGAACGGAGGAATTGATTGCCGTGGTTGTTATAGTTGGCTGTACGAGAACAAATCCTGGCAGTGCTACTCCTAAAAAACCGGCAAAGGCATATACAATAGCCCCTAGCACAAAAAGCAAGACCACTAACAATAGCATCAGCTCTCTTCTACTCATTGTTCTCTTGGTTTGAGGAGACAGATAAGGAGAATCCTGCACATCTTTTTTTGTGAATGATTGTGTACTAGAGAGTGAGCCGCTTTGCTGGCCTAATTGTAGAGTTGGAACTCTATCCAACTCATTGTCTTGTTGAGCACCAGATTCTTTTTGAATATATTGCTGATCAATCTCTGGCAGAGACTCTTGATTATGATTCAATTGTTCTAGTGACTTTTCTTGATCTCTAGTGAGCAAGGCTTTTAAAGGTAAACCACATGTGGCGCAAGTATCCGAACTTGTGACTATAGGTGCTCCACATCGCGGACAATATCGAGGGAGAACCTGTGTCATAGGGAGATTAACTTCCTTTCAAGAGTATCCTTTACAAACAAGTCACTATCCATTTTAGCATAAGTGAACAGAACTATGGGAAAAACCTGGCTAGACCAGAAACGTGATATAATAAGAAAGCTATTGGAAAGAATATTCTACTTATCAACAAGGAAACTCACACTATGCCAGAATTTAAGGTAGAAGCTCCATTTCAGCCCACAGGAGACCAGCCGGATGCCATTGATCAACTGGTCAAAGGCCTCAAAAAAGACTATAAATATCAAACACTGCTGGGCGTAACTGGTAGCGGTAAAACATATACTGTCGCCAAGATCGTAGAACTGGTACAAAAACCAACTCTCGTGCTTGCTCCAAACAAAACTCTGGCTGCCCAACTCTACAGCGAATACAAAGAGTTCTTTCCAAACAATGCCGTCGAGTACTTCGTCTCTTATTATGACTATTATCAACCTGAGGCCTATATTCCACGCACAGATACGTATGTCGAAAAAGAGAGCATGCTCAATGAAGAGATAGAGAAACTGCGTCTCTCTGCGACGCGAAGCTTATTTGAACGGCGCGATGTACTTATCGTCGCATCCGTGTCTTGCATATATGGTCTGGGTAGTCCAGAAGAATATGGTGAGGTAGTGCTCACCCTGAAAGTAGGAGAAGAGCGGCGCAGAGACAGGATTCTGCGTCATCTAACGGAAATCCAGTATGAGCGCAATGACACAAACTTCATACGGGGTCGATTCCGCGTTCGCGGTGATGTGTTAGAGTTATTTCCTGCCTATGAGGACGTGGCTGTGCGTATTGAGTTTTTCGGAGACGAGATCGAGCGAATGACCGAGATCGACCCACTCACAGGTGAAGTGCTTGGGAAACGCCTGCGCCTTGATATCTACCCTGCCAAACACTGGGTTACAACTCAACAACGTCTAAATCATGCCATCGAACTCATAGAAGATGAACTGCAAGTGCGTTTGCAGGTATTAGAAGATGAGGGCAAACTGCTTGAAGCAGCGCGACTGAAACAGCGCACTAATTTTGATATCGAAATGCTGCGTGAAACCGGGTTCTGTTCAGGTGTCGAGAACTACTCTCGACACTTAGCCGGACGTGGAGAAGGAGATCAACCGTGGACATTGATGGATTATCTCCCGGAAGATTATCTACTGGTTGTGGATGAATCACATGTCGCGCTACCGCAGGTACGAGGAATGTTCGCAGGTGATCGTTCGCGCAAGCAAGTGCTTGTAGATTATGGCTTCCGCCTTCCATCTGCGCTTGATAATCGTCCGCTCACATTTACAGAGTTCGAACGAGAAATTCACCAGGCGCTTTTTGTTTCCGCCACACCTGGCCCCTACGAATATGAGCACAGTCAGGCTGTTGTCGAGCAGGTTATTCGTCCAACAGGCTTGCTTGATCCGCAAATCAGCGTGCGACCCACTAAAGGACAGATTGATGATCTACTTTCAGAGATCCATATACGTGTCGATAAAGGACAACGAGTTCTTGTCACAACCCTGACCAAGAAGATGGCTGAAGACCTGGCCGACTATATGCAAGAACTAAGTATTAAAGTTCATTATCTTCACTCAGAGATTGATACAATTGAGCGTGTAGAAATCCTGCGCGATTTACGGCTGGGTGTTTATGATGTCGTTGTTGGCATTAACTTGTTGCGCGAGGGACTCGATCTTCCAGAAGTATCACTTGTTGCAATTCTCGATGCAGATAAGGAAGGCTTCTTACGTTCATCAGGTTCTCTCATCCAGACAATTGGACGTGCCGCGCGCCATATAGAGGGTAGTGTGATCATGTATGCTGATACGATCACGAAGTCAATGCAGCGTGCTATCGATGAGACCAACCGTCGACGTAAGTTGCAAACCGCTTTTAACGTAGCACATAATATTACACCTCGTGGCATCAAGAAGGATGTGAAGACGCTTTCAGATCGTATCAAAGCCATGAGTGGGGCGAACGCTGAAACTCTTGATGATAAATCCATTGCTGTAGCTCTAGCTGGCATTCCAAAAGATGAAGCGCTGCGTTTAATTAAGGACCTGGAATTCCAGATGCGTGAAGCCGCTAAACGGTTAGAGTTCGAGAAAGCCGCCCAATTGCGTGATCAGATCATCGAGCTACGCCGTTCGATGATCGAGTAACGTACGATTATAATATATATATTTTACACCATTATCAGCGTAGAGGCGTTTGATGAATCCGATTTATAGCCTGAGGAAACAAATCACGCAGGCAAACCATGTAATTTCACAGAGGATCAACCCCCCGCGTACAAGCAATAGATTACGCCGTTATATACTGTTTCAACCTGGTCTGCTCTGCATAATACTCATTCTTTTTACTGCATGTGATAGTAGCGCAAATACCTCTTCAACAAACAGTGCCAAACAAACACTTTCAATCAGCAGTGGAAGCACCATCACATATAGCACGAGGCCACAAGATGTTCTCATCCGTACATTTTATGGAGGTGGCAAACTTGGTACATTTGAGATGAGTCCAGAAATAAGCATATACGGTGATGGAACCTTTATTCTCGGACCTGGATTGCAAATGCAACAGGGAAGGATTCAAGCAGCAGCTCTGCAACAATTACTGAATAAACTGGCGGGTACGTACGGGCTGCTCAAGCTAAACAAGCAACAATTTTATGACATTCCAGATCAAAATGCTACAGTGTTACAATTAATGCTCAACGACAAAAAATACACATATCTCTATGGACCCTTTGGAAATATGCAAGAAAGCGCGCAGGATCTAAACGAATACCGGCACCTGGGAAATGCTCTTACTAGCATTACTGAGGCGTTAGTTGGACCTACTCGCCCCTACACCAGTCAACAGATGGTTCTACTTGTTCATCAAACATTTTCCCCTGATCTCAGTCAAACTATCCCGTTTTGGGATTTTCAAGATTTCACTTTGTTCCAACTATCAACCTACGAGTGTGGCTTAATACCTCCTGATGTGACTGGCCCCAATGCCGATACAGGTTGCCTAACCTACACTGTCCCTCACACTGCATTATTGCTGAACAATCAACAACTTCAACGAATTAAAATGCTTCTTCATGGAGAAGAACAAGCTGTGTTTCTTGAAAAGGGAGCATATTATAGTGTTACCCTAAGGTCTTTGCTTGCCGACGAGATAGAGCAAAAGACGCTTGCTATGTTTGGCAGTCAGGAGTTAAGTTACACTGGTGTAACACTTGCTGAGGGACCCGTACCTATACCAACACCCACACCTTAAACAGAAACTCACTATCGCCACACTCAACACAATGTGGTATACTACCTGCAAGGCGCTAACTACATACATTCCTTCGGACGGATGATCGGAATAATTAGCGCGTCAAAAAATCAGGTGCGAGTGCAGAATGCCCGGCGGGAAACATATAATGAATTCTTGATAATCCGTCCACCTCGTAAAAAAAGTAACCTCCACTAAGGCCAATTTGGAAAGGACACATGACCAGAGATTTCAAAAATCAACGGCGAGAAGACCCACAGTCGGATTCTCGCGGTTCATCCTCACGCAGGTTTGAAGAAGAGCGGCCTTCACGCCCTGCACGCCCTCGACTAAATCGCGACATGGTAGATCGCGCATGGGAAAACGGAGCACGCCAAAATCACGCTGATTACCGCACACGTAGCGATAGCAACACGTATTCGACTCGTGATAATAGGCGACCTAATCAACACACCAATCGGTACTCCGCTCAGAATAGTAGTAATGGCCGCAAACCATATGGAAATCGACCAGATAACTATCGACCTGGTGAGCGTTCTCCACAAAGTAACAATGGGCCTCGGCCTCGCAACTTCGATTCGAGCATGCGCAAATTTGACGATCAACATTATAACCAGTACGAACATCGAGGCTATTCGAAACAACCCTTTCAAGATGACTATCGTCCAGGAAATGGTCGGAATCCTCAGCCTCCTGATTCACGTACACAATATCAAGGACGAGGCCAATACAAAGGGCCCCAACGGCGTGAATTTGATCGCAACTCATCGTCTCCTCGAAATTTCGATAGCGATCAAAGACAAACTCGCGGTTACGATCGTGACACGAGACAGTCTCGTAGTTATGATCGCGATAGACAGACTTCTCGTAATGCGCCAGGACCCAATACACAAAATCCACGCTGGCAAAGTCGTCCGGAAAGACGGCAGAACAATTATTCAAATAGGTCGAATGAAAATACACGATATAAAGCAGAGCGGGAGTTATACGAAGGCGACTACGAGCATTTTGATAGCATAAACACGGTTCAACCTCGTACACACCAAACAAATGTGGATCCCCATACTTCGCATCGACCAGAGGAACGCAATGTTACGCATCTACCCAATGGTCGGGTTCTGAAGGGCACACCTGACGAACAGCAACAGGACGCCCAATTCTGGACCGAGATTGCGCAAGAGTCTGATGAGTTGGTTAAGCAGGTTGAGTCATCGCATACCCAGAAAGCTTCTACAAAACACCCCGTGGACCTTTCAACAACCGCTTCTACAAAGAGAAAAACAAGTTCTCGCACTCACACTGCCAGTGATTCGAAGCGAGAAAGAAAAACGACCAAATCCAAAGTGAGACAAAGTACACCCAAACCGCGTTCAACAGGCCCTAAACCATCGCAACGCGGTCATAAATGGCCAACGCCAGAAGAAGAATAAGCTTGCCAGGGCACTCGCGATGCACATCAGAACAGTACTCGGAAATATTGTTCCAGAAGAGCTTGGAATAACATTAGGTCATGAGCATTTACTCATTGACCTCCGTGGATTGTGGGATAACCCTCCAGTAGAACGGGCGCATCTCATCGACCAGGAACCGACTCTGGAAAATCGCGGTGAGTTGATGCGGAATCCCTATGATTCCAGACCTAATCTACTTATCAATAATCCCGAGTTGTGCATTCGTGAACTCATGTTTTATAAGGAGGCCGGTGGGCAAGGAGTTATTGATATGACCACAGTAGGGATCAAACCTGATCCTCAAGGTCTTTTCGAGATTGCTCAACGTACAGGTATACATGTCGTAGCAGGCTGTGGATACTACCGTCAACCTCTTATACCAGATGCGTTACACGAGCGCAGCACAGAGCAAATCGTTGACGACCTTCTACTTTGGTTGACTGAGGGAATGTACGATACTACCATTCGCGCAGGTTTGATGGGAGAGTTGGGTACCAGTTCTCCCATTTACCCATTTGAGGAACGCCAATTACGTGCTGCTGTTCGGGTGCAACGTCAGACTGGTGCAAGTATCAATGTACATCCACTTATTTGGGGTCATGAACACCTGCACATTCTGGATATTTTGGAAGCTGAAGGTGCTGATCTTTCTCGAGTTGCCATCAGTCACTGTGATGAACTCATCGAACCTGAGTGGCACGCAAAAATTGCGGAACGCGGCGCGATCCTCTCATTCGACACTTTCGGCTCGGAAGCGTATTTCGATCGTAGTTTTGAAAAAGAGCCTCGAGATACCGATCGTATTGAATGCGTTTTGCGACTATTAGAAAAAGGATATGGTTCTCAGATCACGCTAGCGCACGATATATGCACACTCATGCAGTTTCGTCACTATGGTGGCTGGGGTTGGGATCACCTTCTTAGCAATATCGTACCGCTTTTGCGTCACGCTGGAGTTTCTCAGCAAGAACTGGATGTGATGTTCATTGAAACTCCCAGGCGCCTGTTAGCATTCTCGGAGTAGGATATATTCATGCTTTATCCAGGCTACCTTAATCTCTATCAGACAGGCGAGTTGGCAGAACGAGCAGCCTCTGCCTGGGAGATTTTACGCAGTTGCACTATTTGCCCGCAGAATTGTCGTTGTAACCGCCTTGCTGGAAAAACGGGCGTCTGCAGGTCTGGTACTGAGGCCATCGTTGCTTCATGGAATATCCATCGTCGCGAGGAACCGCCCATAAGTGGTACACGAGGTGCTGGCACAATCTTTTTTGGCTACTGTCAGGCCCGATGTACCTATTGCCAGAACTTCTCTCTGAGTCAGGGAGGTTTGGGGCATCGTGTTGGTCCAGAACGGCTGGCAGATATGATGCTCTACTTGCAGAAAAAACGCTGTCATAATCTAGATCTTGTAACACCAACCCACTTTGTTCCGCAGATACTTGCAGCTCTGGTTGTCGCCTGTGGCAAAGGATTGCACCTGCCAATTGTTTATAATTGCGCCGGTTATGAAAATATGGAAACGCTTGCCTTGTTGGATGGGATCGTCGATATTTATCTGCCGGATGCGAAATACTCAGACAACAAAAATGCCTTACGAACTTCCAAAATGCCTCACTATGTTGAAGCCAATCAAACTACTCTACATGAGATGTATCGACAAGTCGGTCCGCTACAACTAGACGAAGACGGAATAGCGAAACGTGGACTTCTTATTCGACATCTTGTAATGCCTGAGGACATTTCAGGGACTCGTGAAGTACTTCACTGGATAGCTGAAGAGTTGGGCCCTGATACACCCGTAAGTCTGATGGATCAGTATTTCCCAGCCTGGAAAGCGGTCAATGACCCGATTCTAAATCGGCGTCTAAGTTGGAGTGAATACCGCTCTGCTCTAGATGTCCTGGAAGAATTCAATTTGACAGCGGGGTATGTTCAAGAAGACCTGATGGAGTTAGATACGACGTTAATAGTGTAATTACCTCTTCGCGTCCCCCTCCCATCTAATGGTTGTGGCGTGCTATAATCTTACACAGCAATAATAAAATAATACATGAACCGACATAATATATTAGAGGCGGTTTACGCAATGAGCAGACCGCTTCTTATTTTAGTCATTCGCAAAAGATGCCTGAAATGGAGAGCCCCTAATGAATGATACGGCCACTTTGAGCCACCTACTTGCCACTATCCAGCCTGATCTTGATCAGGTGGATGCTACTTTTCAAGAAAGAGCTACCTCTGGACTTGACATCCTCAATTCTGCATCGATGCACGCACTTGGATCGCCAGGCAAACGCCTCAGGACTGCGCTCACGCTGCTTTCAGGCAAACTGAATACATATCGTTTTGACAAATTACTTCCTCTGAGCGTAGCTTTCGAAATGGTTCATCTTGCAACGCTCATTCATGACGATATAGTAGATAATGCGCTTACTCGCCGTGGCAATCCCACGGTTAATGCATTATGGGGCAACAATATCGCTATTTTGCTGGGGGATTACTACTTTGCTAAAACTGCTGGATTGATAGCTGATATCGATGATAATCGCATTGATCACCTCTTTTCAGATACCGTTGCTACCGTCTGCGAAGGAACAATTATGGAGATGATGACAGCAGGCCGTATCGATCTCACTGTTAAGAGTTATTATGAAAAGACTAGCCATAAGACTGCTTGTTTAATTGCTGCCTGCTGTAAGGGTGGCGCCATAGTTAGTGAGGCATCAGATCAAGAAATTGAATATCTACATAGATATGGCATGAATCTCGGAATCGCTTTTCAAATTATTGATGATATCCTGGATTACACCGAAAATCAGGAAACGATTGGGAAACCAGCAGGAAATGATTTACGGCAGGGCATGGTAACATTACCTTTGATTTATGCTTTACAGGAGCATCCCAAGAACGGACGCTATCAGGAGGTTCAAAACCTGCTTAACGGAGGTGCAACTCATTCCGAAGAAGTGATACGCACCATTGTCAACTGGGTTGTGACTGGTTCTGGTGTTCAGCGATCGCTTTCCGACGCCAATCTCTACGCTAATAAAGCACGAGAGGCTTTGACACACTTCTCCCCGTCGAATGATCGCCAGGTATTAGATGAGCTAATCGACTTCGTTGTAATGCGTAAGCATTAAAGACTCATTTGGCTCAAAACAACAACTACAACCAGAACAACTATTATCAGGCTCAACAAAATGGCTGCATTCATGGTATCATTGCTGGCCTTCATGGGTGGCAAATCCTCTGGCTTGGGAAGCAATAATAGCTGCTCTTCCATTTCATCATTGGTATTCAATAAGAGTGGTATAGCTTGAGCAACTTGATCAGTGGTCTGCTGCACAGGTACATGAGTTTGTTGTCCATTTTTGGAAACGAAGGTTGGACCGCTTCTCTGAAAAACTGGACTACTGTCTTTGCCAGATACAAGCGTTCCGCTTACTGAACGCATGGCCAGTAAGTCCTGACGAAGTTCCGAGGGACGTTGATAGCGTTGATTAGGAACAGTGCGAAGCCCTTTTGCCAGAATAGCATCAAAAGCGGAAGAAACATTTGGATTGATCCGTTGCGCTTGAGGAATACTTCCACTCATTCCGGCTGGAGCACTGCCCGTCACAGCATGATACGCAGTGGCAATTAATGAATACAAATCTGTTCGAACATCCACTACCCCTCGCACGAACTCGGGCGCGGTATACGGCGAAAGGCGAGTGCGCTCCATACCAGTAATAAATTGTGTTCCACCTCCGGCAAGTACAATTGAGAAGTTAGTTAAGATATATTGCGAGTTGTTGCGGCTCAGAACGATATGCTCTGGACGAATTAAGCCATGCACTAGCTGGGGAGATTGTTGAGATAACAATTCCAAAACATCCGTGAGTTGTAGGCAGCATTCAATTACTTCTTGCTCTGGCAGTGTGCGTCCACTATAGCGCATGCGCCCCATTAAGGTTTCACCCTCAATAGGTTCAAAAATAAAGAAACTTCGTCCCTGATCGCTAAATGCATCCCATAGCCCGGGAATATGTGGATGCCTACCTACAGTAGCTAGCGCCATTGTAGCAGTACGTAGAATCGTCTGAGTCATACCCGAAGTATTTTCGGGTAATACCACTTCAGTGATCATCACCTGTGATCCTGCTCGGTGAGCATCCTTGCCAATCCAGACGGCTTCAAAAACTCCCGATAACCAGTCCTGCCGTTCTTGTAATTCTTGTAGTCGATAACGGCCTCCACGCAAAAGGACCCCTGGTAAGAGAGGTCGGGCATTTGTTGCTATGACATTGGATTTCATAGGGGCAAGTGTATTGGATACTTGCTCAAATGAACTTGTAGGACGAGGTATCTGTTGATTCAGCATATTTCTATTGGATGGTTCCGATGGATATTGACGCACAGGTGTTTGTGGTTGAACTGGTGTCTGCGAGCGGCGCATGTTCTGTTGAGGATAACCCATCGATCGATTTGCAGCATTTGTTGGAGAGGAACCTTGTCCTTGCGCGCCATTCGTATACGATAAAGAATCTGAACTGCCCATTCCAGTTGGTTGCGTACTTTGTGGCATTCCTTTCAGTACATTCTTCTCAAAAGTTGGTTTAGGAAAAGTCCTATCAAGTGGGGAAGGAGAATTGGCAACCCCATAATTTGAGCTTTGACTAGGGACAGGGGTTATTGGCCATCCGGCAACTGGAAAACCGGGTTGTACTGGAGCCGTTAATTCACCTGACTGTTGCTTTACAGACGTCATACCATTAGACTGCTGCTTCGTCGGGTTAGATAACCCTTCTGATGGTTGACTGCTCCTTTGAGATGCATTGGGTTGATTTGGGAAAGATCCTGACTGACCAGCCGTACGTACTACAAACCCGCAACGAGTGCAAGCTCCTTTTGTTGCATCCCACTCATTACCACAACGCGGACATATCATGATGTACCTCTCTCTGTGCCCCAATGACCAGCACTAATTCTCGTAGTATAGACTTGTCCAGCAGACGTGTGGAGTGTCCCCACACTACTTCACTTATTACTTCCCATAACAGATTAGCCGGATTACGAATTAAGGTCAGTTCATCAACAAAATCCGAGGTATATTTGACCTCAGGATCATGCATAATTTTCCAGGAGCATATTCTCGCAATTAGTATAGTAGAGTAGAACATGTAATACTGTCAATACTAAATACCCAATATAACTAGTGGTTTATGTTCTCATCTTCTGAGATTGCGGCCAATAGGAGCTAGCTGCCCCAAAAATTCCTCTATAGCTTTTGCAAGCTCAAAAAGTTGTGTCGCCTCAACTACAGATATCTCGTGATTCGCATGTGCAACTTGATAGAGCAATTGAACCGCTGGATGCCTGATATTTGTACTTGTTTCACTTCCAGCAGAGCCAAGCAACGAGGCGCGCATAGCATCTACGCTAGCATTTACTTCATCAAGGTTTCCAATATCTATGAAGCTTGCGGGTCTGGGTTGGTTTTTCCCTTGTCCAACACCTCGGCTTGCCTCCCATTGGCGCCGGGCCTGCTTACCGGCAGCGCAATAACAAAATTCAGGATGTTCTGAATCTGAATTCTGTAATCCTGTATCATCACAAATAGAGCAGATAGGCATAAGTGGCCTCCTCATTCACGGTCTGAAATCGTTCTGAATGTACCTGCACTATACCATATCACCAAAGATTTGTGATACGTATACTCCGGTTTCCGAGTAATCCGAAATCGAAACAAACACGTTTTCTTAAAGAATTAAAAAATGCCGTGATCAAGATATATGTCCTTTCATCTAGAACAGTTTAGTGTGAAATGTGGTAAGACTGAACAGGAATTTGTTATTAGAAAGGAGGTCGGTATTTTCTTTTCCAGGGATATACCGTGAACTAATATGGCAAACCTGAAGAGCCACGTTACCTCAGATGCACCATTATCTGTCAGGAATGTAATCGCGAGCCGATTTTCTCGTCATCCTGAACGTTATTTCGAGATATTTAGCGTCCTGCGAAAATATGAACTGCATCATATAGCAGCCCAATTTATGAATCATCAACATGAGGATGACGATTTCTCACTTGAAGAACTTCACGATGAAGAGGAGGAAGACCATGCTGCTGGATTAGCAAGCGCGCTTGAAGAGCTGGGACCCTGTTTTATCAAGCTTGGTCAATTATTGAGCACCAGGCCAGACTTGTTGCCACCTGATTACATTGAAGCACTCTCCCGCCTCCAAAATACGGTCGCACCAGTCCCTGGTGACAAGATAACCGCAATTATCGAAAGCGAACTGGGTGCACCAATCTCTGAATTATTCGCATCGTTTGACTGCGAACCTCTAGCCGCAGCATCTATGGCTCAGGTTCACCGTGCCATTCTACCTGATGGGAGTGAAGTAGCTGTCAAAGTACAACGTCCAGGTGCCCGCCAGAGGATTGAGATCGACATTGAAATCCTGCACGAAGTTGCACGCTTTGCAAGCAGATTTACGCCTTACGGAAAACGCTATGGCTTCCTACAAATCGTCCGCGAATTGGAACGTAGCCTCAGTCAGGAACTCGACTTCCGACAGGAGGCTGAAAGTACCCGTCTGATTGGTAAACAAATTTCCGAATTCCAACTCCTCACAACACCTTCGGTTTATAGTGAATACACAACTCGGCGTGTACTTACACTTAGCTTTGTCCATGGCAGACAACTTGCTGAAGTGAGCCGCGAAGAACTTGATTCGTTGGATGCGCGTTCCATTGCTAAAGAATTACTTTCTGCCTATCTTAAACAAATGGTCATAGATGGCGTCTTCCACTGTGATCCCCATCCAGGTAATATATTTCTTGCTGATGACGGTCGTCTTGCACTGATGGACTTTGGCATGATTGGGCGATTCGATGCCGATCAGAAAGACAAGATCATACTTCTTCTGCTGGCTTTCTCTGAGCGCCTGGGCGAGCGTGTGGCCGACACGTACCTGGAAATGATTGAAATCCCCAAAGATGTTGATCGTCGGGCTTTCACGCAAGACGTTTCAGCACTTGTTAGTCGTTATCATGATATGAGTGGTGGCCGCATGGCTATAGGAACCGCATTGCTCGACTTGACGAAGCTGGCCCAATCCCACAGCACTCCTGTGCCAACTTCAATGACGCTTCTTGGCAAAGCTATGTTAAACCTTGACGGCACAATACGCGTTTTATCTCCTGAACTCGATCCTGTACAATTGATCCGTGACTATATGTTGAAGGTCATGGAGAAGCGAGTCATTGGACAGATATCACCCGGTCGTATGTTTGCATGGGTGATCGATATGAAACGCCTTTTTGAGAATACACCCCGCCGTACGGATATGATCATCGATAAATTGGCAAATGACCAGCTCACTCTGCGATTAGAGGTCGATCACCTCGATGAGGCAGTAAAGAGTTTGAATCGGGCCGCGAATCGACTGTCGCTTAGCATCATCGTGGCATCGATGATTATTGGTGGAAAACTTGTTGTCGATACTCTTGGAAAGACTGAAAAACGCGCAAACGGGAAAATCCGCCGATGACTCAATTATGAAAGGCTCTGCTGTCCACTCAGATAATCCTTGAGCATTTTTTCACAATCGAAAGCCATATGCCCAAAAACCTCTTCAGGGGAGCGCCAGCATGATTCACCTTCACCAGAACCATGCTGCGTTCCACCAACGATAATGCCTTTATATGTGATCGCAATTGCCCTGAAACGTGGATCTCGTTTCAGCGATGAATAAACTCCAATCAGGCCAGTAAGCTTTATTTCGTACCCCGTTTCTTCACGCACCTCACGTAAAACACACTTTTCAAGCGTCTCTTTGTGACGAACAATACCACCTGGTATGGTATAGCCTAAGCCATCAGATCGATCAATGAGTAATACTTTACCATCTTGTTCGATAATGGCGCCTGCACCCAGTAATGGAGAAATTTGTCCCAATGTAAAAAGAACTATCACCTGGTATGCCAATCCCGCCAACCAACCTTTAATCTTCTCTTTCACTGCTAGAAAAATCTCCTTGATACTTAAAATAATCTGATTCAATGATATGCCTGCTAGTATAAGGGGGGCTTCTACTTTTGGCAAGGTTGCAAGGCATCAGAGCATGGCCTCGGCTCCATTCTTGCAAACCTCTCAAAAAGCCAGATATACTGGGGTATTAGAATAAATGCTCGGTTTTTACAGACACACCTACACAGGAGTAATACATGTATCGCCTGCTGGCAATAGATCTCGACGGAACACTTCTTACCCCGCTACCTCACAAACACATAACACCACGGACACATAAAGCGCTGCGCCAGGCTGCTGAGGCAGGCATGGTAATCGTAATTGCAACTGGACAGACTCTGTCCGTACTACAAAATGTATGCGCCGAACTGCCGCTCAGTGCACCCCAGATAATCGAAAATGGAGCCATTATTGCAGATATTCATAGTAGCACCATTTTTCATGAACAGCTCATTCCACCCAGGCTCATATTACCCGCACTGGCCGAGCTTCGTACTCTTGGTCTGTATCGCGCTTATCATACATTGCATCAAGTCTATGTCGACAAAGATACACCCCGCGCTCGCAACTGGTATCAGCCGCCCGTCCCACCGGTTATAGAAATTGAAGATGTTGCAAGTCTTTATCCGCTATCATGCATTAAAGTAGCCGGTATTGGGGAAGAAGGTACACTACGCGAAAAACGACGAGAACTCGAACGCATCTTTGATGGAAAGCTCTATGTTGCTCAATCCTCGTTTGACATTATAGAGCTATTACACCCCGACGTCTCCAAAGGCAATGCGCTCAGTGTTATTGCAAAGGACTTGCATATCAAACCCGAAGAAATTGTTGCCTTTGGCGATAACCACAATGATATTGGCATGCTTCAACTAGCTGGACTTGGTGTAGCAATGGGCAATGCGCACGAGGAAGTGAAATTGGCAGCGGATTATGTAACGCTCAGCAACGCCGAGGACGGCGTTGCTGTCGTTATTGAAGACCTGGTATTGCCAATGCTTAGATAATATTTAGCTCTTTTCCCACACGTTCAAAGATACTTAAGGCTCTCGACAGTTCATCGTAGGTATGAATGGCAGAAACGATCGTACGTACGCGGCACTTATCCATGGGAACCGTGGGAAAAACAATTCCTTGCGCGAAAACACCCTCCTCAAAGAGACGCTTGCTAAAACGCATTGCGAGAGCACCTTCACCCACTATTACCGGCGTTATTGGTGTCTCGCTATTACCAGTATTGAATCCAAGTTGCTGCAAGCCACGCTTAAAGAAGGCTGTATTCTCCCAGAGACGTTCAACAAGACTGTTATCTTCTTCTAAAACCTCTAAGGCTGCAATACAAGTAGCTACGACGGATGGTGGATGCGATGTACTGAAAAGCACTGGCCGAGCACGTTGCAATAAAAAGTCCCGCATGTCCTGGCTGCAAGCAACATAGCCACCTAAGGCGCCAATACCCTTGGAAAGCGTACCAATTTGCAATGCTACACGGCCATCAAGTCCAAAATGGTTGACACTGCCACGTCCATTTTTGCCTAGAACACCACTTGAATGGGCGTCGTCTACCATCACAAATGCTCCAAATTCTTCAGCAAGATCGACAATCTTGGGCAGTGGAGCGATATCCCCGTCCATACTGAAGACACCATCAGTAACAACCATTACCTTGTTAGCCCCTCTGGACTCTTCAAGCACACGGCGCAAACCTGACATATCCTTGTGTGGATAAATTTTGCGTGGAGATTTGCACAGGCGAATACCATCGATAATACTGGCATGATTGAGCTCATCGCTGATGATCATATCGTCTTCCTGCATGACAGCAGAGATAACACCAAGGTTTGTTGCATAACCTGACTGTAAAGTGAGTGAAGCTTCAGTATGTTTGAAACGTGCCAGTTTCTCTTCCAGTTCATTATGCAGTGTCATAGTACCCGCGATAGTACGTACCGAGCCAGATCCAACACCGTACTTCTCTATCGCTTTGATTGCAGCTTCTCGCAATCGTGGGTGAACGGTTAATCCCAGGTAATTATTTGAGGAAAGAGTGATTACCTCGTGGCCGTCAATAATTACCGTAGCCTTTTGTTCTGTTTCCAACACACGTGGCCTATTAAAGATCCCCTGTGCTCGAAGAACATCTAACTCGCTTTTGAGATATGCCTGCAGCTTGTCCATGCATTACTCCTTTGCAATACTCGATATTAAAAAGTCAGCACTATTTTACCGCAATCGCCAGATTTCATTATTTCCATAGCTTCATGAATCTGTTCAAACGGAAGTGTATGCGTAATCACCTGTTTAAGATCCAGTTGGCCAGACTCAAGAATTCTCCGTGTTCGATACCACGTATCGAAAATGAGCCGACCCGAGATCCCCTGAACGTTTGCACCTTTAAAGATGATATCGTTAGCTAGGTCCAGTTCAACCATGCTGGAAGGAATTCCAAGAAGTGAGACACGGCCACCGTTGCGTAGCACCTTGAAGCCTTGACGAATCGCAAAAGGATGACCAGACATTTCCAGCACTACGTCTACGCCTAACCCTTCAGTTACATCGAGAATCTTTTGGACAGGGTCAATCTCGCGAGGATTGATAACGTAATCTGCACCCATATTTGTCGCCAACTCAAAACGCTTGTGGTTGGGTTCAATTGCAAAAATGGTTGATGCACCCGAAATGCGGCATAATCCTATCGCCCATAAACCAATTGGGCCACATCCGAAGATAGCGACAGTCTTATCAGTAATATCACCCGCAAATGTTGCGTGTACTGCATTACCAAAGGGCTCTTGAATAGAGGCAACACTATGATCGATTTCTTTGCCAGTTTTCCACGCAACACTCTCAGGGATGGCAATATATTGGGCAAATGCTCCATCCCGATCTACACCTAAAATCTGTAAGTTACGGCAAACATGTGCCTGTCCTGTTTGACACTGATAGCAATGTCCACAGGTAATATGCGTTTCCGCTGCGACAAAATCACCGGGGACAAGTTCTTTTACCTCCTTTCCCACCTCCACAACTTCACCTGCAAACTCATGCCCAAAAATGCGTGGTGTTCTCATACGATTCTGCGCCCATGCATCCCACTCATAGATATGCAAATCCGTGCCACATATGGAAGCCGCTTTTACCTCCACTAGCACATCTCGTGGACCAATTTGAGGAATATCAACTAGAGCGATCGTTGCTCCAGGCGCCGCCTCGGCTTTGAGGGCCGCCTTCATTTTCCCATTCATGCTTTACTTCACCTCCACGAACAGCTTTATTCAATTGAGCGGCCTACAACGTAGCCGCTCTCCTAATTATGCGTCGTGGTCTGATTGATTGCAAACATTGCAATGTTCAATGTATATACATAGTTATTTCTGGTTGATTCATTTAAGATCTTTCATACTTTAGCATGAGAGCCTTCCCGAATAAGGTACAATTACCCTGGTTAAAGAAACGTCGTTCACATTTAGCTTTTAGAATGTTAGAAACTGATGACAAATACAAACCATCCACTTTTCGAACCAGGACAGCTCATTCCAGCCTTTACTTTACCAGGCGCAGATGGGATGCCTCATAGTCCATGGGATTACATACAACGCCAACATCTCATTTTACTTTTCACTCACAAAACATCATCAGGCGAAACTCGCGGCTTATTACGCGCATTTGCGAAAGCATATTCGGCAATCCGTGAGGAACAGTGTTCACTTCTAGCAATTTCACCAGATACAGTTTTGACTAATTTGCAATTACAGGCTGAATTACCTCTTCCCTACCCTTTACTGGCAGATCCAAAGGGCGAAGTTTTCTCACGATATACTTTTTTGGATTCTTCAACCGAAAGGCTAAATCCATGTATTGTACTCGCCGATCGTTATAATGCGCTCTATCAGCATTGGGTAGCTGAGAGAGAGGTTGACTTGCCTACAATTGATGAATTACTGGATTCGTTGAAATACTTGAATAAGCTGTGTACACCTTAGATGCAAAATAATGACTTTGTGCAGACCTTTTCAATCCAGATGCCCGAAAAGACAATAATTCAAAGCGATTTTGGGAATGCAGATAGCGTTTTGCAACTGGAATCGTGTTTGCTGGTAAAGTACCTTTGGATAGATACAACAACGGGAAAGGCAACGAACGTGTTTACATTAGAAGCATCTACTATGTTCAATTGCAACAGCTTTGAAAGATAAAGAGAACAGTATTATGAATGTCGGATTATCATTTGTGTTCATTTCAGCGCTGGTTAGCATTGCGCTAACTTGCGTCCTTTCCCCTCTATTTCTCAAAGAAAATAGTACGTTTAGTACGAGACTTACTGGTAAGAATGTGACATGGGCAGGCGTTAGCTTGCTGTTAGTGTTCCTGTCAGCTTGCAGTGGCCTTACGTCCTCAAACGAAAGTGTACCACCGACAATCACTCCACTAGCACTGACAGCGACTTCGCAATCGACTGGCACACCAAATACACCCACTACAAGTAGTACCGATTGGACTACCTATCATGCCAATAATCAACGTACAGGTTATATCCCAAATACCCCTGACCCTCATAGCATGAGCAAAATCTGGAGCACTCACCTTGACGGTTCAGTATACGCTGAACCGCTGGTTGTCGGCAATAGTGTCATCGTTGCAACAGAAGGAGACTCACTCTACGCGCTTGATCCCAATACTGGGAGCGTGCAGTGGCACACCAATGTCGGCACTCCAGTTCCATTATCTTCGCTTCCTTGTGGGAATATTGATCCGCTTGGCATCACTGGTACACCCGTCTATGATCCCGCAACCGGCCTGGTTTTCGCCGTCGCTGAGATTAGCGGACCCGCGCACATCCTGGTTGGACTGGATGCCAATACCGGGCAGGTTAAAGTGCGCCGACTTGTCGACACTGATGGTATGGACCCACGAGCGCACCAACAGCGTCCCGCCCTGGCTCTCGCAAATGGGATGGTCTATTTTACCTATGGTGGACTTAATGGCGACTGTTCCGATTATATTGGCCGAGTCGTCGCTTCACGCACGAATGGTCAGGGACCACTGCTCGTCTACAGAGTTCCTACGCCACGAGAGGGAGGAATCTGGGCCACTCCAGGGCCCAGCGTAGACGCATCGGGAAACCTCTACGTATCGGTAGGTAACGGTGCAATAACCAATGGCCAATGGGATCACAGTGATTCCGTTCTGAAGCTATCTCCAACACTGCAACTTATAGATGCTTTTGCGCCAACGAGCTGGGCACAAGATAATGCGAACGACGCGGATTTGGGTTCACAGGGACCAACACTACTGCCAGGCAATTTCATCTTTTCAGCAGGCAAATCAGGCAACGGATATATATTGAACGCAAATAATCTCGGTGGTGTAGGAGGCTCTATCGATGAGCAGAGTGCATGCCAATCATTTGGTGGTACTGCCACCGTCGGCTCCACAATCTTTGTTCCCTGCACCAATGGTCTGCTCCAGATCTCTGTTGACACCAGTGGGCATATGCATCAGGGCTGGCAAGCCTCAAGCGATATCGTAGGTTCACCCGTTGTAGGAGGTCACACGGTTTACAGTTTCTCAAATGGCATCATGCATGCTCTCAATATGAATAGCGGGCAGCTTGTAGCCATGTTGAATGTTGGGTCAGCGAATCGCTTTGTGTCCCCAACCATCTACGGAACCAGCATTTTCATCGGCACTAACACCGGCATCACTGCCATCAAAATCTCGTAAAACTCAAGCAGTGCGACACAGTAACTGACCTCCATTAAGATAGCCGTTTGCCCTGTGTTCCTTGCGTAGAAGGCATGTATAATACAAGGTAAGATCAAAACGAGGACATTATTTTACATGCATGTACACCATGGGCGGGCAATACTCTGGTTATTTCTACTGGGGGCAATACTTGGTACGGGACTCGACGCCTTTCATGTATATAGTTATGTCGAGCAATATACTAGACCCGCTTTTTTGGGTGTAGCCTGGTGGGTTCCACTACTCTTTGGATTTGCAGCTGTCGCTATAGGGTATTCCCATCCTCTCATTGACCCTCTTATCCATAACGTTCGTCATCCTCGTCGACTAGCAATAAGCATTGCTGAACTAGCCTGGCTTCTACTTGCTTATGTGATCGCAGCAAGCCCCATCGGCTCTTTAGCTAAGACAATACTGCTCAGTCTCATCTATTTCAACTTCTGGCTACTGACGGGAAGAGGCTGGCAAAATTTGTTATTGTCGCTTGTGACAGCCATTACTGGTACACTCGTAGAAATGACTCTGGTGGCTTCAGGAGCATTCTCATATCTTCAACCCGATATAATGGGCGTTCCCTACTGGCTCCCATTTATGTATGCTTGTGCTTCCCTGGCAGTTGGAGACCTGGGTCGATCTCTCATGTATAGCTCTACAAGAGGAACATTATGAAAGAATATGATTAATTATCAATGCTTCCGTCCAAAATATCCCCCACGTTTATGAATCGGAGTAGGTGTGTATCTTTCCGGTTCCGCAGCGATTGTCCTTCCTGTGAGAATCGTTTCATGTGCCCACAAAATGTCTTCGTCTGAAACATCAGTTCGACCTTGCTCCATTGCGCGCAATGTAGCTGCGATACATACTTCACGAAAATGACTCCCGGGCTGCTTTAGAAGCTGTGTAGCGAGCGGTGCGTGTTCTTCCTCTCGATATGCGGGACCAAGGAAATGTTTGAGAAATCGAATAGCAAGCTCAACTTCTTCTACTAAACCTAGTTCAATGATGGCATCGATACGTCCCGCTCGATCGCGAATCCGAGCATCGATCCTTTCGGGCTCATTACTGGTTGCTAGCAATAGCGTACCGGCGGGATTATCAGGTGTACCTACCCCGTCCAGAATTTCCAGCACATTTTGCAAATCGGAAGCACTGGAAACAAACATTTCAAAATCTTCGACCAGGATAAGTGCGGGGATCTTACTTTCTGCTGCCAATTGCAAAGCGTTAGCGAGTTGCTGCCATGCATTGGAATTACGACTATTGGGATGGGGACATATATAACTTACATACCCGCCCTGTTTCGCATGAGAGGCTCCCTCTACTTTGAGTAGTGTTGTCTTACCTGTTCCTGCAGAACCAATCAGTAAAACTGTGCGTAACCGGGATAATTGTAAAGATTCATAGCGTTTCAACATTTCTTTGCTGAAAATGCGTCGTTGCGTTGCCACATGCTCTAATGTTTCAGCATTAAGTATTAAATCATCTACAGTTGCCCTCCTGATAACTTCTGCAAGCTCGTCATCACCACCAATTATCTCAATAAAGCCGCGACGTGTATTTCTCCAGATTTCAACATGCAATTCGTCAATCAAATTCAGAAATGACAACCACTCATCCTGGCACCCATTGGGAATGGCTGAAAGCGTGTGTGCTTCATTGCTTTCATAATCGTAAAAATAGACAGAAAGCGCTTTCCAACCGCTTTTGAAAGTAAAGCACATCCAGCTACATGGAGCTGCGGGAATAGCCTTGCGATCGCCTAACTCGGCCTGTCGTAGCATGTCGACTTTTAGCAGCAATCCAATCTCTCCAGACGCTGCAATACCTTGAGCATAAGCAGGAGCATCAAGAGATTCCCAACTTTTGAGTTGTCCTGAAAGACTTTTTTTTCGCTGTTTGCCATTTGCTACTAGTTGATCTAGCAACATAGGATGGTGTTCTAGTTGGATTCTTTTCTGTATCGGAGAAATGAAGATAAGTGGATTACCCTCGAATTTCAACTCTTGCCAGAGTTCCTTCAGTGCTTGGACAGCGATTTCCCGGCGTTGTGTGGACATAGTCGTGTTTCTCCCCAATGACCGATTTTGTTCAGTTTCTGACGGTAGAAGCGACTTTTGCTCTGTATGTATTCGTTTCTCTATACCTTCGAAACACTTTTATTGTGTATGTCTGACATATTTCCCAGGTACTACATCTTTTGTTTCGCCACCTTCGGGCGCAGACATCACATTAAGCAAAGTCGCTTTAGGATCAACAACCAGGTCGTTTGTAACGGAACGAACTCCTGGAAAGTTTTTCGCTATTTCTCCGGCAGCCGCTTTCTGCTGACCGTTGTGAACCGCACCACTTAATCGCACGACTCCTAGACGTGGATAAACACCTATGGGTAGATCACGTGTTTGTGCATCTTGACCCAATGCTAGCGCCAGGTCGGCAGCTAGAGTATCATCTGCAACCACACGATTCTTAATTTCAGCCAGACCATCAACACCTGATACTCGATCCAGCATGATATCTGAACGAAGAGCACTGGAGACATTTCCATCCAGGTAAAGTACGCTATCAATCACACCCACGGTGATAGCCTTGAGATCAATATGCAGCGGAGTAAAATCAAATAAAGCTGATTCGACCTCTTGTTGAAGAACTGCATCTGGCCAGTAAGAAGGTAAAGAACGTAACTTTTCCTCCTCAATCGATATCATTACTCGGCCAGTCGCAAGTGTAGTAATATATGTTTCCTGAAGTAGAGTATATTGCCCTGATCTTAATTCATGCGCAACTATATACGCCAGTTCTCCTGTTGTTGGATGCACTGCTACCAATAATAGCGAACCTTTTGCAGCAGATTTCGCATTCTCAACACTGCACTTATTGGTTAGGACTGCTCCCTCAGGAACTTGACTCTGCGCAGCAGCCACATCTGCTCGCTTTACGCTCAAAGTTATGCCTGCTTCGTTAGCTGAAATGACACAATCAAAAGGGAGGAAGACACTTTTCCCGAATAGACGGCCCTGCTTCACACCTATATGGGTCATGTTCAGTGCCGCAGGGTCAAATATCACCTGCGTTAATACACCACCATCGCCATCGGAACAAAATATCTTGCTGCCGAAATGGAACTTTAGCATTTCGGAAATAAGGTTAGTTTTATTCATCTATCCAACCTCGTACAAAAATTAAAATACAGCATTTTAGCCCGGAAGCAAGCTATATTCTACTATGAAGTGTAACACGTCGCCAATGTACATGACAAGCAGGCTAAACAGGTACCTGAAATGATGCTCCATTCGTCGCGCCAAAAATAGTATCTAAGGCGCCAGGAGCGTAACGTTCAACAATTTCCTCGCTTATTGCATTAGCACGGCAGATTTCGCCAAACATACTTGCGCTACTTCGAGGTATACGCTGTTGCGTTTCAGGATCAAGTTCAATCAGGCCAAAGCGCACTCCCCAACCTTCGGCCCACTCGAAATTGTCGACCAGAGACCAGTAGAAATAACCGCGTACAGGTACACCTTCGCTAATAGCGCGAAGGACCATCGCGAGATGTTCTAATAGCGCCTGAGGACGTCTATCATCTAAAGCATCACTGAATCCATTCTCAGTAATGTAGAGCGGCTTATTACCCCTTGTACGCTGGTAGACTGATTTTAGCACACGATACAAACCAAATGGATAAATTTCACCGAAGTCGATATCTTTTCCTGGATCATTATGAACGCTATCTGGACGCACAAAACGCCGTCCGAAAAATTCAGCAGGCCTGGTCGGATCAAAACGCACCATTTCGCGCGTGTAATAGTTGACGCCATGAAAATCACGAGCGCCTGGTGCACGTGTTAGAGAAGGAAGTATCAGCTTCAGAGGTGGTAAAAATTGACCTGTTTCCATTGCCTGCAAGGCTTGCCAGTTAAAAAAGGTATCCTGCAAGCTGGCTGAACTTCGATCCAGTGGAGAATGTTCATTAGCAGGGTCAAAAAGCCGGTAATGTAGGCAACAACCAATTTCTGCTCGTGGTTGCAAATCTCGAATTGCATAAAATGCTTCGACATGAGCTTGTAACAAGTTGCGTAAAACACGCACCGAACGCATTACATCATGTTCGCCAGGAGGGAAGCTACCAATCAAATAACCCAGGATAGCATAAATGTTTGGCTCATTAATCGTAATCCAAAAATCACACACATCGCGCAACTTCTCAATAGCATAAGTAACATAACGTACAAAGTACTGAATATTTGCTTCATCCGCAAAACCACCACGCTCCGAGAACCATATCGGATCGGTAAAATGATGTAACGTAACGACTGGTTTTAAAAGACGCTTACGCAAATTCATGAACATCGCCCGGTAACGATCTATTGCTCCACTATCCCAGTGTCCCTCAGTTGGTTCGATACGACTCCATTCTATACTCAATCGTAATGCGTTGTTCTCCATTTGTTCAGCCAGCATAAAATCATGTTCAGCATCTTCCCACCAGTTACAAGCATCTCCACACTGCTCACCCGTGAGGATATGACCTTGTTGCTCCCAACGATACCACTGGTTGTTTGTATTACCTCCCTCACATTGATATGATGAAGATGCAGTTCCCCATAAAAACCCTTTGGGGAAGCGGAGACTACGCTGTCTTGCCATCTGATTGAACTCCTCGGCGCTTGCAATTTGGAACGAATATATCTATTTTATCACGAAGCAAACAGATAAGGAGAAAATACGTCAGGAGTAGGGACAAAGGATTTATTTCTTCTAGGGCAAATCTCTACTCTTTTCAAAAGAAGCTCAAATTACCATTTGTAATTGTTGTGATAAAATAAAAAATTGAAACTTTATTTGCACCCTTCAGTATTGTAGAAAATAGTAACCATAGGCTGCTGAACATTAACCAGAAATGCAGCGATAAGCGAAAGGAAACAGTATCCAGAGATGTCTATGGTCTCAGCCGTCTTAATCAACCTATTTCTTGTAGGTGTGGTCGCCTGCCTGGCCCCACTTCTAATCTATATCACTCATGCTTATCTCCTTCCTGCCGTTGTTTTGGAAATCGTGGGTGGGATTATCATTGGGCCTCAGGTGCTGAACTGGGTGCATGTAGATGTTTTCCTGGGTTTCCTCTCGATCCTGGGACTTTCTTATTTGCTCTTCCTCTCTGGATTGGAAGTCGACTTGCAGCGATTAAGAGGACAGATCATGATTCTTGTTAGCAGCGCTTTCCTCATTTCACTCGGATTGGCTTTACTTATTGGATTTGGCTTTTCTACTCTCGGAGGGGTCACTTCACCATTGCTTATTGCTATTATTCTTGTCTCTACTTCGCTCGGTGTCGTGATTCCTATATTGAAGGATGCCAGTCAAAGCTCTACTGACTTTGGACAACTTGTAATTGCAGGCGCAACGCTGGGTGAGTTCGGTTCGATCATTCTGATTTCCCTCTTTTTTTCAAGTGAGAGAACCGACCCGTTCACAAAAGTGATCTTGTTTGGAATTTTTGCTCTCATGATTCTCCTGGTTTCGCTGGCTATTTTCAGTTTACACCGGACAACCTGGTTCATGAATATGCTACACCGCTTCCAGGATTCGACTTCACAAATTAATGTCAGAATCGCTCTTACGCTACTAGTCGGGTTCGTTGGCCTGGCTTACAAATTTGGATCTGAGGCCATCCTTGGCGCCTTTCTGGCGGGAGTCGCGTTTCGAACCGTTTATAAGGAGACAAAGGAAATACGTCCACTCCTTCGAGTCAAACTTGAAGCGATTGGTTTCGGTTTTTTTGTGCCTATCTTTTTTATCACAAGTGGAATAGACTTCAACCTGCATGCCCTGTTCGATAACTTTGCGATTTTGGCACTAGTGCCGCTATTCCTTGCTGCTCTACTACTAGTGCGGGGCGTGCCGGCCTTTCTTTACCTGCGACGCCTGGATACCCGGCATACGGTTATCGCCGGATTGTTGCAAGCAACCTCATTGACGTTTATTGTCGCAGCTACGCAGATTGGTGTGCAACTTCATTTGATCTCGTCTGCAATCAGCGCAGCGCTAGTTGCCTCTGGCCTCCTCTCGGTTATCATCTATCCACTTATCGCACTGATACTCTTACGTGGCATCAAAGGGAAAGAAAAGATTGATATGGAAGAACCGATTCCGTACACTGAGACTATGTAACAAAGAAATTCAATGCGAACATGAAGAGAGCCTGCAGACCTCGGAGGTCTGCAGGCTCTCTTCATGTTCGCATTGAATGCATTATTCGCGAATACCTCGCGCTGGCAGTGGACGTACAAGCGGACTCATTACTGGTACATCTTTTTTGCCACGAGGCAGGCGTTGTCGTACCAGGTAGTTTGGTGCAACAGCAAGGTCACCCTTTTCAAGCGTGATATCAGGGCCGAAGCGATTGAAAAAGGACAGCTCGAAATTCGGCGTCTCACCTAATGCGCCATGCGGACATACTTCAACGCAGTCTCCGCAGAAGATACAACGATCCAGAGCGAAAGCGTATCGTTTTAATGTGCGCTCTGCCATCATCAATGATCCTGTGGGGCAGACCTGCACGCAGGCGCCACAAGACACACAGTCTGTATCATGCAAGCTGACATTGAATGGTGTAGAGACAATCGTATCAAATCCCTTACCAAACATACCATAGCAGTCTGGACCGATTACATCATGACAAACACGCACACACTGAGTACAATTTATGCACTTATTGGGATCGCGTAGAATGAAGCTATGTGACATATCAAGTTCGTAATCGTGATAGTCACTCGGCTCGCCATCATGGAAGCGATTATCGGCCAGGCCATGTTCGATACTATACTTTTGCAGATCACATTGACCTGCCGCTGGACAGGCGCACTGTAAGCAACGTGCCGATTCTCGCTCAGCCTGCTCTTGCAGGTAGCCCATTTCAATCAGCTTAAAGTTTCGCTTCCGCTCCTCGTATGGAAGCATCGGCATTTTAACTTTCGGCTCGACTGGTTTGTAAGGCACAATATCAAAGAGATCAGGCTTTCGCTCTTCGAGTTCCAGACGACGAGCTACATCCTTCATATCCTCGCCACTGAGAAAGGCATTGATCGAACGTGCACCTAACTTACCCTGGGCTACACATTCGATAATTGTTTTCGCGCCCATCTGCGCATCACCGCCAGCAAAAACACCATAGCGATCCGACATGTAGTTGTGTGGATCTGTCTGGATAGTACCCCACTTCGTCCACTTTACGCCTGATTTATCATCGAGTACTTTTTTATCAACAGCCTGTCCAATAGCGGGAATGACGGTATCGCACTCAATGATAAATTCAGAACCTGGAATAGGTACAGGACGACGACGGCCACTGGCATCCGGCTCACCAAGTTTATTTTTCTGAAATTCAATACCTGTCACTGTGCCGTTTTCGGTCACCACACGAGTTGGGCTGACATAAAGTTGCAAATCAGTACCCTCAGCCTCACCATCTTCAACCTCCTCAAAAGTAGCGCCCATCTCATTGCGTGAACGGCGGTACATCGTATGTACCTTCGCCTCCAAACGTAGTGAGGTGCGCGTGCAATCAAAGGCAGTAAATCCTCCGCCAACGACAACAACCTCATTGCCTTCCTTCACAGGTATCGGTTTACCTTCCACCTTTTCACCCAGGTAGGCAATAGCGTTTACCACCCCATCGGCATCTTCTCCAGGAATTCTCATTTCGTTACTGGTCCAACATCCGATACCAAGGTACACAGCGTCAAAGCCTTGCGCAAACAAGTCATCTATGGTAAAATCCCGCCCCAGTTTGACATTAAACTGTTGGTCTACACCTAGATCCCAAACATGCTGGATTTCACGATCCATCATATCCTTTTGCAGGCGATATTCGGGGATACCATATCGCAGCATGCCGCCTGGCTGAGGCTGCATATCAAAGACTTTACAGTAATGGCCTTTGAGAGCAAGATAGTATGCGCAGCTTAGTCCTGCAGGGCCTGCGCCAACAATGGCAACCTTCTTACCTGTCGACGGGTCTTTCGGATATGGATGGGGAGGATCTAGCAAGCAGGTCTCTGCGGCATGACCATGCATACGACAAATGGCAATTTCTTCTTCAACTAGAGCGCGACGGCAGGCTTTTTGGCATGGCGCTGGACAGGTTAGGCCTAGAATGTATGGAAACGGCAGCACTTCCTTTACCAGGCGTGCAGCCTCTTTCATCGACCCCTTAGCAATCAACTCCAAATAGCCAGGAATGTCGATATGCGTCGGACAATCTATCTGGCAAGGTGGTTGACAATAGGCATTGTGGTCAGAAAGTAGCATCTCCAGGTTAGTACGGCGAATGTGGAACAACTCATCTGACTGCGTTGTAACCACCATTCCTGGTAGGGCCGGTGTCGTACACGAAGGTAGAGGTTGCTTTACTCCTTCTATATGTACCAGGCACATGCGACAAGTTGCGGTCGGCTCTAATTTTTCGTCATTACACATATTTGGTATATCTGTAATACCATTGTCAGCCGCCACGCTAAGTAGTGTCTGGTTCTCATAAGCCTGGACAGTTTTGCCATCGATGGTAAGCGTGAAGCCGGGTTGCCCAACATCATTCCGTACCATCATGGATTGTGCTTCCTGAACTATTGGATTAAGGTTATCTCGGATTGATATTGCCATGTATTTCCTCTTCCGAGTTGATAATATGTAGAGTCACCCTCTACTTAATCTCTATCTCTATGGTAAGACATGTTTTGTGACGAAACGATTTGCACGCATAGGCACGCAACTACCTGCCGGGCATTGCTGGTCTTCGACATGCGCATGAAAATGATCTGGCCAATAGCGCATTGCGGTCTTAAGAGCATTTGGCGCCTGGACACCAAAGCCACACAATGAACCATCCGGAATGTATTTAGAAAATTCATCCAGCATATCTAAGTCGGACATGACTCCAAGATCGCTTATGATGCCTTCGAGAATTCCTGTGATACGTTTCATACCAACACGGCACGGAACACATTTACCACACGATTCTTTACTGAGATACCGACTCCGTTCCAATGCCCACGCTACCATACAGGTATTGGCCGGAAGCACCTCTATAACGCCCGATCCTACAATCGCTCCTGCCTCTTCCAGGGGATCGTAGTCAAATTGAGTATCGAGTAGAGAAGTCGGTAACGCCCCACCCTCCGCTCCACCTACAACGAGGGCGCGTAGATCACCTTCTGGACGGCTGTATCCCGCGTGACGCATAATCTCACGCAGAGTGACACCAAAGGGTACTTCTACAACCTTCGGCTCGCTGTCGGGTACATAATCATACACTGTTAATACTTTCGTCCCGCCTGTTGTAGCAGTACCTACGCTCGTAAATGCTGGCGCTCCATCACGCATAATAATAGGCACATTTGCCAATGTTTCAATGGAGTTGACAGCCGTGGGTTTATCCCACAGACCATACTGAGCGGGATAAGGAGGACGTTGTTCAGGCATTCCACGACGTCCCTTAATCACTGCGAACTGGACTGTTTCTTCTCCACCCATGAAACCTAGATCTACGCCAAGGACATTGATCGTACAACTGAAATCAGTACCCAAAATATCACGCCCAACCAGGTTGGCGTCCAACGCTTGTTGCAACGCTTGCTTCACTGAAGCGATCCCTTCGAGATAGAGGCTGCGAGTAAAGAGATATGCTTCCGATGCTCCTACGGCATAAGAAGCTAACATAATGCCTTCAATGACCTGATGGGGATTGCGTTCCAACATAGATCGCGCGGCCCAGGAACGCGGGTCAGCATCGTATGCGTTGCAAATAACGTATTTGATAGGGTCATCCTGGCGACGCACAATGCGCCACTTTTCTGCAGTCAGACGGCCAGCACCACCTCGCCCGCGCAATTTGGCATCAAGCACTTGTTGTACCACTTGCTCGGGAATTTGCTGGCGCACAGCCTTTTCTAAAGCAGAATAACCGCCAAGACGTCGATAAGATTCGAGTGAGCGTATATCTTGCTCTCCTCGTCTACGGATCACACGATATTCAGAATCGAATTCAGGCATTTGGCTGCCTCACATGATTAATATTCCCGTACACACCTCGTGTGGCGGGTGATAAGCCCCGTATAGGTTGATCGTCGCGTTTGATGCCTTTCACAGCGGGCGCAGGTTTAAACTTTGGACTCAGAGTAGCTATACCAAAGATATCGCTCAGGTCAACTCCACGCACTTGCACGATTCGCTTGGCTGCCTGCAATGGCATATAGCCAAACATATCCATAATTGCATCAAGGAGTGTTGGGAGTGCGCTTGCTTCTTCTGACCACGACTCTAGCAACTCATCGACTTTGCTCAGGTTGATTTCTGGTTCTAGATAGTCCTTTACAGGCATTGACACACACGGCGCAATAGGTTTGTTAGGATATTCAATCGCATATTCTGATACCCGCTGCGTATAAAACCCTCCCTTGGAAGCGCCCGAAGCAGGGGGAATCTTATGCGAAGTATACTTATCCGCCCCATCGCGAACGTAGGATTCAAACCATGGCCGTTCTTTCCATCGATCCATTGGTTCAAATTCGATAGTGATTGCGCGTGGTGGACAAGCCTTTTCACACAGTAAGCATGCTTCACATTTTAAGTTGTAATCTGTTTTGAGGCCCTCTTCTGCGATTAATTGTATCAGTCCGCGACTTCGAGGTGGTAGTTTTGGCTTCTCATATGGATATAGCCGGGTTACTTTGGGTCGGAAGAGGTGACTAAATGTCAGGCTCATTCCTTCAAGTATTCCACGCATATACTAGACCTCTATTTCCTTTTCGCCTCGCAATTTCAAACCTTGCTTGGCTATTTTTTCGCGCAGTTTGAGTATACCCTCGATCAAAGCCTCTGGTCGAGGGGGGCAACCTGGGACATAAACGTCCACAGGAACAATGGTATCAACACCCTGTACTGTGTAGTAACTATCGTAAAATTCACCGCCCGAATTCGCGCATTGTCCCATACTTAGGACCCATTTAGGCTCTGGCATTTGCTCCCAGAGTAGACGCAGGCGCGGACCCATTTTAACTGAGACAGTTCCTGCCACGATCATTAAATCCGCCTGGCGCGGACTGGAACGAAAGACTTCGGAACCAAAGCGGGAGAGATCATAATGAGCCTGCGCGCTTGCCATCATCTCGATGGCACAGCAGGCCAGACCATAGCCCAAAGGCCAGACTGATTTGGAACGAGCCCAGTTCTGGGCCCATTGCAACATATCCAAAAAACTGGTGAGCTGAACCGGTAGTTCCTGATCTCCTGGGACATACTCATGGGGACCTTTTGCCATAGTAATCGGCACAGGCTTGCGTCTGATTACTTTCTCTGCCGCATCCTCATTTCCTTTATTATCAGTGCTCATAGGGTAAAACTCCAGTGCAAAGGTTTAGCAGCACCTAATGCTTGGTTAGTTTAATAGCAGTGTCTAAAAGCAGTAAGGAGAACGGTTTATGCGTCTTCCTGCTTTTCTTAAATTATAGCACGTTTTACCTACTCATGCTACAAACACAAAATAGGACTTCATAGCTGTTTGACAGTTCATAAAGCTATCATATACAATCCAGGCAAAGTTCTGGTTCTGGTGAGGAGACAAGCAAAATGGGAAACTATTCTATCGCAGTACTAGCTGGTGACGGCATTGGTCCAGAGGTCACCGGACAGGCCGTAAGGGTACTGCGAAATATTGGCAAACGTTATGGACATACATTCAATCTACAAAATGCGTTGGTTGGTGTTGCAGCTATTGAAGCTGAAGGTGATGCTATTTCTGATACAACGATGCAACTCTGCCAGAGGAGCGATGCCATATTATTTGGCGCAGTCGGCGGCATCCCCCGCTTCGATGAACCCAATTCAAAAATACAACCGGAACGTGCACTCTTTCGCCTACGCAAAGAACTAGCACTTTACGCCAATTTACGCCCAATACATCCACTCAAAGCCCTGCTCAATGCGTCCACTATCAAACCTGAAGTTCTCCAAGGAACTGACTTACTGGTCGTGCGTGAACTCACAGGTGGACTCTACTTTGGCAAGCCAAGCGAAATTCGCGAGACGTCCGAAGGGCTAGAGGCAGTTGATACGTTGTTATACAGTGAGGTCGAGATTGAACGCATTGTACGCACAGCATTCGAGTTAGCACGAGGCAGACATAAAAAGGTCACATCCGTTGATAAAGCCAATGTACTAAGTACCTCTCGACTCTGGCGAAGGACTGCAGATCGAATTGCCCTGGATTACCCTGATGTTTCGCTTGAACACCTTTTAGTTGACACCTGCGCAATGCAATTGATTAGGCAACCTTCAAGCTTCGACGTTATCGTCACTGAGAATATGTTCGGAGACATTCTAACGGATGAGGCTTCAATGTTGGCGGGTTCTATGGGCATGCTGCCCTCTGCAAGCCTGGGAACACGAGAAACAGCACACGGGTTATTTGGTCTTTACGAACCAATTCACGGTTCTGCACCAGATATCGCAGGACAAAACAAAGCTAATCCCATCGCTGCAATTCTGACTACTGCCATGATGTTGCGCTACTCATTCAATCTAATGCAAGAGGCACAAACTATAGAAGCCGCTGTAGAGAAGGTCATTGAGGCAGGTTATAGGACTGTAGACTTGTATGAACCTGGCAAAGAAACTATACACACAGAAGAGATGGGTAGGCTAATCGCGGAGGCAGTTACAGGTTAAGTGTTACCCCATCCTCGCCTTAGGACACGGACCTAAAGTATACAACCTGGATAGTATATGAGCGAGCTGTTTCTCAAATTCAGCCTGCTCTTTACTTTCAACAGTCTGTGCATTATTCCGCATCTCACCGAGCTTTGCTTCAAGTGAAGCCGCTTCACTCTCGTAAGCCAGTCGTTGTAGATGCCAGCGCGTTGTAGCACGTTCAATACCCATACCCTAATCCTCCTGGATTCAACTTTTATTGAACGGTAGCTCCGTAGACAAGCGAGTTGAGAATATTGATAAGTTCTTCATCCTGGTATGGCTTAACCACATAAGCGCTGGCGCCTAGTTGCATTGCTCGCTGCTGGTGTTTTGAAGCTGCTCTTGAGGTTAAAATGACTATCGGAAGTGTACGATACTGTTCTTGAGCGCGTACAGTTGCCATTAACTCATATCCGTCCATACGTGGCATTTCTATGTCAAGCAAAACTCCTGCCGGGGTTTCATTAGAAATCATTTCAAGGGCTTCAACACCATCGCGAGCAACCTGCACTTCCCATCCGTGTTGCCTGAGCATATTCCCCACGACACGACGAACACTTGGACTGTCATCAACAACCAGTATATGCTTACCTGTAGGCTGCATAGCTGCAGTCTTGACAGCAGGTATGGCAGGCGAAGTTGAACTTGGCCGTCCTGGAGACAACTCGACATTTGTTCGCGCATCCGGTAGGAACGTTTGAACTGAACCCTGGCGAAGTTCCGGCATGGTTACAGTACCGGGTGAGCCACTGAGAGTACGCGGACGAGAAGCTAGCAATTCGCTCAATTCAAGCACGAGCACAACGCGCCCATTACCCATCACTGTGCCACCAGCTATACCTTGTACTTGTCTCAAGTGTGGGCCTAGATTTTTCATCACCACATCCATTTTGCCTTTAATTTCGTCAACAACCAGGCCAACACGATGACGATCGGTATGCACAAGTAGTACAGGGGCTTTTTCGTCAGGTTCGCTGACTGGCAATCCCAAAAGTTGCGACAGGAAATTGAGTGGATAGAGATCATTCTGTACAATAATTGCAGGTTTGCCAGCGAACGTCGATTGTTTGAAGTTATCCAGGCGCCCAATGGATTCAACCATTACAGTAGGCACTGCAAACTGGTGTTCTCCGACACGAATCATCATAGTACTCTGAATAGCCAGGCTAGTTGGAAACTTCATAGTAAACGCTGTACCCTGACCAGGCGTAGACTCAACCTCTAGCGAACCTCGGAGACGCGAAACACTATCGCGCACCACATCCAGCCCTACGCCACGCCCACTTTCTTCACTCAATACCTCAGCAGTCGAAAATCCAGGTCGGAAGATAAGTTCAATAACTTCACCGTCACTCAGTACCTGATCAGGTTGAATAATGTTTTGCTCGATTGCAGCATTCCGTACACGCTGGGGATCAATACCTGTACCATCATCGCGCACGGTTATGACTACCTGATTTCCTTCGTAGGCGGCAGATAATTTAATCTGTCCAGCAGGCGCTTTCCCTTTCAGTACCCTCAGTTCAGGCGACTCAATGGCATGATTTACCGCATTACGCATGAGATGAAGCAGTGGTCCAGCAATTTCTTCAATCACAGTACGATCTACTTCCGTTGCTTGTCCTTCCAGCACGAATTCAAATTCTTTTTGCTGCTTAAGAGCGACCGCTCGCGCAGTTCGGTAAAGACGTGGAATCATGGTTGCAAGTGGAACCAGGCGGGCTTTCATTAAGCGATCTTGGAAAGTCGTGTTTAAGCGATTCTCGCGGGCAAAGACACTTTCGCAGTCTCGAATGATGGCTTCCATTTCATTACTGAGCGTTGTCATATCCGAGATGCCTTCGCTCAAGCCTCGCGCCAGTTGATGGAATTCAGTATAGCGATCAAGCTCAAGCTCATCGAACTCAGCCAGGTGTGAAGGCTCAACACGATTATTTGGATTCTTGCCATTGCCACCAAAGTTATAACCCAAACTCTGAGTACCTTGACCTGGCATCACCTGCACTGAACGGCCGCTAGGCAATGTAGTAGCTTCAAAACGACTTTCAAGCTTTTGGCCTACATCAAGTAGACGAGCGCTACTAACGCCAGTATCAGAGACAAGTCTCATCAAACGCTGCAAACGCTCCTCTAACACACTACGGTTGACAAGTAGTTCACCAAAGAGGTTCACCAACTCATCTAGTTTGAGGAGAGGTACACGCACGCTGAGATCACCCCTGGTCGCTGGCTGCACACCCGCAGTATTCGAAACCACATTCGTAACAGGTGCTTCTTCAAGTATTGCGGATTCGCTCTCTTCAAACTCGTTTTCAATCACCTCTTCAATCTCGTTTGATAGAGAAGAGTGATCGCCGAGTAACTCTGTATAACGAGTACGAAGAGATTGTGCCGCAGCCTGGTTTTCAGCTTCGGAACCTTTTTGATTAATTAATACATCCAGTGCTTCAGCAGTATCTAATATAAGGCTGACAATCGATGGCGATATATGAATTACACCCTCAGTCACACTATCTAGCAAGTCTTCAGAAATGTGACAGAGTTCAGCAATAGCACGAAAACCCATCATGCCAGCAGCGCCTTTTAGCGTATGTATCGCACGCCGAATACCTTGTATCGGTTCAAGGTTAGTTGGCGAACTTTCTAGAGCAGCTACATACATGCTGATGGTTTGCAGATGTTCTTCCGCCTCCAGACGGAAGATTTCATTAGCCTCTTCAACGAAATCACCGCCAAACGAAGCTGTTGCTACTGTAGCTTGAGGAGGCACAAAAGTATCGGCAGGTAATGCGTAGGGCGGCGGCGTAGTTTCAGAAACTGCAGACTGTCTATTATTATAGACAGGATTGGCAATTTCCTGATCCTCTCCAGTCAGTTGACTGAGAAACTCACGACGAACTTCGATCTCAATCTCACTACGCAAACGCGCCTCAATCTCTTGAAGCGTTTCAGCGGTTTGCGGACCAGCAACACTTGCTTGTAATTGCCTTTTAGCCTCAAACTCCTCGCGGATTTCATCCCGTAACTGCTTTTCTAATTCAGCCCGTGCAGCAAGTGTAAGCGGACGGACCTCATATTCATCTCGCAATTCTTCGCGTACTCTTGCTTCAATCTCGGCACGCAAAGATACGGGATCACCACGGCGCTCAAACGTCACTCGCTCACGTAGTGCGTCTGATTGATTAGCAATTTGCATCTCCCAAGGTGTCCAACCATCATCATGCGTAAATATGCTTGCAGAGGGATTCGATTGCAGCCGTTCGAAGGCATCGCCACACACCTCGACAGACGAACGTAGCTGTTGCAATGCAGTATGCATTTGCTCATCTGTCTTTTCGACACTACTAGTCATTTGCGTGAGCAAATCAAGCACTTTTTTAAGTTTGCTATTTGCCACCCACATGACAGATAAAGGAAGATATCGCCTTACCTGCTCGGGGCTATTACGTAGATTGAGCCCCATAGCCTTTCCAGCCCATTCTTCCATGCGTTCAAGCGCATCTTTCGAACCATCAAGAAAACCCCTGAATTCAGTACGTTGTCCCTCGATGATTGTAACTGATAGACGCAATTGAGCGAGCGTTCTTTTTAAAGAAGAAGCCTGGCTTTCTAATACCTGCGCTTCGTCTTTTAGACCCTCGTAAATTTGAACAAATGAAAGCTCAGGCGAGTGAAGAGTGCTCTCTATGTTAGCCATCTCCGGTAGAGAGAGCTTTTCCTCCATTGCCAATTGCATTTCAGTTTCAGATTGTTCTTGCAGTGGAGTAACTTGAGAACTAATCGTTTGCAAATCTTCCGGAATTGAATGAAACGTAGTTCCAGCAAGCATTTCAAGTGCGCTCTGTTGAGTTGATTCAATGGGAACGGGTACTACGGTCTGCGAGGGCTGTCGAGGCTGAGTTTCATGCATGGGTTGAGCTGTCAGCTCGGCACTCTGTTCTGAAATTGGCTCTTCTGGCCAGGACACTTCTTCACCCGTAGCCATAGCAGGTGTACGGAATGATGCTACCATGTCATCGAGAGAAGATATCGGTGTCTCCACAGGAGGCTGCATAACAGCAGTTACCTGGGCCTTGTTTTCTTCGACAGAAGATACACTGTCCCCGTTACGCGCAGATGTTTCGATCATCACACGGTATTGAGAATAGTCTTCATCGTCTTCTGTTATGACTGCATCCTCGTCGATACCATTATGAATGCCATCTAGAAGCCTATGCATGCGACCAAGAGAACGCTGTAAAAGCCCTATTGTAGACTGATCTAGAGTAGCAAGATCATCTAATACATCACCCAGGATATCTTCCATGCCATGAGCGACATGCGCAAGACCTGGAAAGTCCATCATTGATGCAGATCCACCGATGGTATGAACGCGGCGATACGTCTCCTCCAGCGCTTCGGTGTCATCAGGAATGTGCACTAAACGTCCGAGATTTGCCTCGATTTCAGGCAAATAACTATTCACTTCTTCGATAAATGAATCGAGGACTGATAGTTTATCAAATGTATTTGACATGCTTAGCGCACCCACTCATTCTAGTTCCACTATCGGAGAAGCAATACTCCACCTGACTGGAACTCCGTTTGCTATTGCCCCGAGTGACCATTATTTGGAAAAGGCATCTGATCTTGTCCAAAGGAAGGCTGATTCTGCTGGGGGCTTCTCCAACGTTGATTTGTCGGCATTTGATTTGTCGGCATTGATTGCCCAGGTTGTGATCCGAAGCTTTGCTGACCCATCCCTTGTACCTGATTCGAACCATGGAAAGCTGATTGATTCGGATTCCCAAACGTAGATTCTGGCATCTGATTATAGTATTGTTGCCCTCCGCTTGATGCTTGTTGTTCGAATGCTGCCATATCTCCATAACCAGGTTGATTGCTAAACTGCTGACCCTCATATGCTTGCTGGTTACCATATTGTTGACCGTTATAGTTCATCTGATTACCATATTGCTGACCTTCATATGCTTGCTGGTTACCATACATAGGGGTACTGGTAAAGCCTGGTTGGGATCCAAAGTCTCGCTGGTTATTGAACGCGAACTGATGAGCTCCAGAATTCCCTGTTCCCTGAGGTTGGGGGAGTGATAGAAAATCACTCGAGAAGCCCTGATTCCATTCATTCTGTATTCCCGTCCCCATATCTTGCTGATAATACTGGTCAGAAGTTCCACCAGGTAAAGCTGGAATACCTGCCATGCTGGGGAATACGTCCACCATTTCATTTGCATGATCGGGCAATCGAAATGTTGAGACCGATGCTCGCAATTGATCAGCAAGTTCAGCGAGATAGCTTACACTCATTGCAGCTTCTTGTGTTCCCGCATTTGTCTGCCCTGTAATCTCAGAAATCTGACCCATGGCAACAGCTACATTTTCCGAAACTTGAGCCTGCTCATTCGCGGCATGAGCGATAGCCTCAATCATTTGCGCTTGCCGTTCCACGGCAGTATAGATAGAGTTGAGGGCTCGGCCAGCTTCGTCAGCAAGTTGTGACCCTTTGACAACTTCCTGGGTGCTATCTTCCATTGCTACAACTGCCTCAAAAGTATCACCTTGAATGCTCTTGACCAGGGTTGCGATACGCTTTGTTGACTCGGTCGAACGTTCCGCAAGTAGGCGGATCTCATCGGCAACGACCGCAAACCCACGCCCATGCTCTCCGGCCATAGCAGACTGAATTGCCGCGTTTAACGCTAGAAGGTTTGTCTGGTCTGCAATATCTTCAATAATACGAACAATCTCACCAATTTCATTGGAGCGCTCTCCAAGACGCTTGATCTTTTTCGAGGTTTCCTGGACGTTTTCACGAATTACCATCATTCCGTCAATCGACTGGCGTACAGCTTGTTGACCGGAATCTGCATTATGCAATGCATCCTGCGCTGATTCAGCACTCAGTTGAGCATTGCGGGCTACATTTTGAATAAAGATAGCCAGTGCTTCTACAGCTTCAGTTGTTTGTGAAATTTGTTCTACCTGCGTCGAAGAGGCCTGAGCAAGTTCATCTGAGCGATCAAGAATGCGGCGCGTCGCATTCGTTACTTGCATGGCTGTAGCCTGCACCCTACCAACAACTTTGGCAAGCTCTTCAATCATATAATTGAAAGAATCAGCCAAAACCCCAAGCGTATCTGGTGTTACTTCTGCCTGCACCCTGAGGTCACCATCACCAACCGCACTTACTTCTTGCAAGAGTTTTTCGATTTGCGCTTGTAGAGCCGCTGCATCATTTGAGCTATTGACAGGCGCTGCTGCTCCACCGCCAGAGGCAAAGCCCTGATTATCAAATAGTGTGTTCAAAGACATAGAAAGCATAGCGAATTCATCATCACCGACGACCAAAGCCCTGACAGAATGGTCTCCCGCTGCGTATTTTCGACATACATCTACAAGTCCCTGAACCCGATCCAGGATTTTGCGACGTACAAAATAATTGATTAACAGTACTCCAAGTAACACAATGAGAGCGAATACCCCCACCATATATACAACAACTGTTTGATCAGTAACTCCCTTTATCAAAATACCGAGAACAATAATAGCGATGACAGGAATAACCACTGAAGCAGTAAGTCCCAGTACCAACAATGAACTTACTGTCATTCCTCCTCTATCGGTGTCATTCATCCTCCAGGCCTCCTCTCAATTGAAGCAGCTTTTTGCAATATCACCAGGATATTTCTAAGATCTCAAAACACCTCTGAGATACTCTTACGATTCCTAAGCGTAGTGTTGCATCTTGTCGGAGAAAAGCAGGCGCGCTGCATCCAACAAGATAATATATCGGTTTCCAACCAGCGCACTTCCAGAAGCATAGGAAGTTAACCATTGTGGAATATTGGCTTGACGTACATTACCATTAATTGCGGATAAGGGAATAGGTATCATTTCGCTGACACTATCCACGACCAGACAAATCACCATTTCATTGTTTCTCACTGATAATAGGCGGGTGCGTGGATTAAAAGGCAGTCGTTCCATGCCAAGAAAAGCGCGCAGATCAACGACTGAGGCGATAGAACCACGTAAATTGATCACTCCACTGATCCATGATGCCACATTAGGAACTGGAGTCACATCCGCGAGACGTTCTACACCATCGATATGCTCGGCTTTGAGGGCAATCTCACATTCAAGAAGTGAGAAGACCAGGTATTGTTCACCAACGACCACTGCTTCTGCCTGTACGTTTGGTAGCTCCCCTGGAGAGATTACATTCCCGGGCATACTTCGCATATTGTTTCCTATAGGTCTGACCATGGCGATGTCTTTTTGACGCTGCAGCTCATTTACTGTAGACTGCGAGAGTCGCCCTGTATCGCGCTGCACCATTTAAAAGCTCCTAAATTTACAAGAGTTGCCGAACATTGTTCAGTAGTTCATCCTCACTAAAAGGTTTCGTCATATACATATCGGCACCTTGCCGAAGTCCCCAGGATTTATCTAGTGGAGTATTTTTACTTGTCAACAAAATTATTGGAATATGCTTGCTTGCATCCAGACTTTTTAACTTCCGACAGAGTTGAAATCCATTCTGTTTAGGTAAAACTACATCGAGCACAATACATTGCGGCCTCTCTTTGAAGACTTTCTCAAGCGCCTCATCGCCATCCACAGCAGTTACTACATCGAAGCCCTGATTCCGCAATGGAGTTGCGATCATTGTTAACTCTGTCCAACTATCATCAACTACAAGTATCTTTTGCCCTGGCATAACAGTATACCTTTCCTTTGTTTGGGCGCAACACACATCGCCCAGTCAATGGGAAAGAATGGCTATAGTGTGCGTCTTTATATTCTTCAGGAGATCTATATGGAGAATAAACCATTCCTAATAATTCGCATTTTTCAATCAGCGGTTGAGACAGAGACTATCCACGATGCCTCAGACGCGAACGCATACCTTCATACTGCGGAGGCATACGTTGCTGCCAACCCACAAGATGCTTTTTCACTGTCTGGACCAACTCTACTGAGTCGAACGGTTTCGTCAAATATTCTGTTGACCCGGCAAGCCTCCCCCGCATCTTGTCAAACAAACCATCTTTCCCACTGAGCATAATAATAGGTATTGTTCGAAACTGCAAGTTTTTACGGATTATCTGGCAAATATGGTACCCATCCATGCGAGGTAACTGTATATCAAGAAGAATCAGAGCAGGCATTTCATCTGCCACTGAGGTGAGAGCACTTAAACCATCTCCAGCAGTAATGACTCGAATGCGCTCGCGTTGCAGGGTCATTTGAACAATTTTCCGCACAGTAGGACTATCGTCTACTACTAGAACCGTTGGTACTGGTTCTATCATCTATATTGACCTCCTTTGTGTCTCTGGCGACCAGTAAAGATTGCCATCACCTTGAGGCACACTACTTCTACCTGGCCCAATTTGGAATGCGGTCTCGCTATATCGGTTGCGTATTTGTTGTGTGTTCTGATGTGCACGATACAGTTGATACTGTTGAATTTCTTGATCAACTTCTGTAAGAAAGGCTTTCCAAACATAGTTGAGCTGACGACCAGTATGCGAATTACCTACCTCATCATTTAACAGCGTTGAGAAAACAGTTCGTAAGAATATAGCCAGTCCTAGCACAGCCTCCCAATAAAACTCCTCCAGCTTCTCTCCTTTCACCAACTTATCCAGGTAAATGATTTCAGTACAGTCAAGCTGCCCATTTGTAAATGTGACTGTTTCCAGAATGGGATACTGCTGCTTTGCTATCAATTGCAGGGGCTGAGCAAAACGCCGTTCTAAATAACGTACAATCTCCGTGAAAGGCAATTGGCCTCGCCCACGCAGACTTTTCGCATAGGTGCCGTGATGGATGAGCAAACCATTAATACATTGTGATAATGTTTCGATCAATCCAAGAAGATGTTGATCTGGAGCATGATTTTGTCGCCGTTGAGCTAATGTATGCTGACACATGATGATGATATTTGAGAGGTCTTGCTGTAATTCTGCTTCTAATGCTGTATCTACTACTTCTATCAGGTGCAATCCCAATAGATGATTCATGATACGAACAACACGAGCTTCAGGGATCATCAGAGCCATAGCCATAGCTTGAAGCGGGACTTCACCATTCGCTAGACAGAGCACTTCGATATGTTCCTGGCTTAATCCTAGACTACGCACGTCATTGCTTACCTCTGGTAACCAACGAGCAACAGTCATGCGAGTAAGTGAAGTCTCTCCCATTTCTTCCCACTCGTCAGCCTGGCGTAATGCTTCGAGAAGCACACTGTCAATATCCAATGGCCGCATTCGGCTTTCCATAGTAACCAATTGTCGATGGAATGAGAAACGTCCATCTACCCAGCGAAGAGCATGGCTAATTGATTGTGTGACAGCAAATTCAAGACGGCGTTGCATCTCTTCGGCGCTCATCCAATTGCGTTCAACCAACATTGCTAACGCCACCTGGAGATTACCCTGTGAAGCCTCACGCACAGCGTGGGCGCGAGGTGGGTCAAGTTTATTAATAAGGCAGAGCATAATCAGTAAATCTGACTTGATATAACTCTCTTCATGTAAAGCCATGAGTTGGCCTTTTCGCAGACTAATGGAAAGAGTTTCTGGCCCTGAGTGTACAAACAATGTACCAGTTTTCCCACTGAGCGCAAGCATTTTCAGGATTGATTGAAGACCTAGCGTCTGTAGGTCTCCATCCATAATTCGGTCTTGTGACTCCATTGTTCCTCTATTTCCTTTACCTTGCGGAAAACAGCTTCCCTCTCCCCAGGGAAAGTCTGTATTCGCATTTCACTCCCACACAATAATGAACCCTGGATATTCCCATTATGGCAGTGTACCGTAAAATAAGTTAGACAAGCATAAAAAACACAAAAAAGTCATTAAAATTGTATTAAGGTTTCTTTTTAGGATTTTAGTTTGGTTACGTTTCAAATGACGTTGTTGTGGAGATGGCTGATTGTGTTTCATCTTCATGTGATACTACCACTTGTGGACGAAAAACATAACCCACTCCAGGTTCGGTTATAATATACTTTGGCTGTGAAGGCTTCTTCTCGATTTTCAGACGCAGTTGCCGCACATAGACCCGTAAATAATCAGTTTCTTCTCCATACTCAGGCCCCCAGACTGACCGTAATAATACACGATGCGTCATTACTTTACCTGCATGCAACATTAATTGGTGTAACAATTCAAATTCTGTTGGAGTCAGCTTCATTTCTTGAGTGCCTGCACGTACAATTCGTCGTAAAAGATCTATGCTGACATAACCATCTTCAGAAGTTATTATCTCTGGTTGTTGAACATTTCCCTCTGAAACATTCGCAGCTCGTCTTAGACATGCCCGTACGCGAGCAAGCAACTCGTCATTATTAAACGGCTTGGTTAAATAATCATCGGCTCCTTTATCTAGCGCCTGCACTTTTTGCTTTTCGTCTGTTCGAGCTGATACAACAATGATTGGAACCTGAGACCATCGGCGCACCTGCGCGCACACGCTCATACCATCCATCTCACCTGGTAACCAGAGGTCAAGTAATATAAGATCCGGTTCATGGAGATGTACTAGTTCTAAAGCTTGTTCTCCGTTGTCTGCAACCAGGACTTCATAACCACTCATGGTAAGATTCCTGCGTAAGATTCGCTGTATCGGCGGTTCATCATCTACGATGAGTATGCATTTCCCTTTTGTTTTCATGAGGCAAGTATCCCCCAATCATGAAATAGGTAGTACAAAGGCAAAACATGATCCTCCACCGAGGGCAGGCTCGACTTTGATACGGCCCTGATGTGCTTCAATAATTCCTCTACTAATTGCCAACCCAAGCCCACTACCTTGTGAATCAAGGCTGTAAAAGGTCTTGAAAATCCGCTCTTGCTCCCCATTTGGTATACCGATACCATGGTCTAAAACCCGTACTCGCAAACAATTGTGCGAATCTTCGGAGGTGACAACATCTTCATCTCTAACTTGTACAGTATCAATTGCAATAACGATCTCAGTATGTTCCGGACTATGATGTACAGCGTTTTCAATCAAACAATGTAAAACTCGTTTGATTTGAACATAATCAGCATAAACCATTGGCAACTGTGGTGGAAAATCCGTATGTATGGGATGGTCGGCTAACAGCCGCTTGTCATCAGCTAAAGTAATATGTACAATTTCCACAATGTCACACCACTCCTTTTCGAGCACCAACGCACCCATATCGATACGCGACATTTCGATGAATGAATTGATGAGAGAAAGCAAATGATCAGACTCAGTATCTATATCTTCAAGTATTTCGTTAAGCAAATGTTCATCCCATGTAACATCAGGTTGCAGCAGTCCTGTCACCGCCGCTTTAATAGCGGTGAGGGGTGTACGTAAATCATGTGAGACTGTTGAGAGCAATGCTGCCTTGTTTCTTTCATCTCGTACCTGCTCGGTAATATCTTGAATTTGTAAAGCATTACCTAAAAGGTGACCATGTGCATCGTACAGAGCAAAACCCACAAATTGATAATGACGATCTGAAGGGGCGCTATTTGGAAGCATCGTTTGGGGATCTGAAAAACGATTTCTCGGCTCCTTTGCAGAATGCTTCTTGATTGTGAAGGTCTCTCTCTCTCCAGTCACATGAGACCCGACTTGAAATTGCTTTTGAGGTCGTTTTTGCACAGGTTCTGCGGCAATGATAAAGCGAAATGTATTTGCCGGCGAAAATTCTAGTTGCGCAAGGTTTCTTTGACGTTCAACTATTCCTATTTCGTCTGAAGCAAGCTCAGAGACAGTAAATTCTTGTAGGTACAGACGTACGTCATCGGCATTGCGTATGCGTGAAAGCAAACCTGCAAAAGCATCTAACAGAGTTAATGAAGAATTCTGAGAGTACGGAAGATACATATCTAAATGCATCTGGCTTTCTAACGGCCATGATACATCATGCAAATCGATTTTTAAAGCATCTCTACCTGCTTCATGTGCCAGGTGCTGCAAACTAGCAAGGTTGCCCAATTGATTTAACGAAACATGTATTCCGCAAAATACCTCCGCCGCTGGATTCACATAAATACACTTCCCTCGCCCATCGATAACAAACCAGGGAGTAGTCATCTCACTTCTAATACGCTCATAGAGTTGAGTTATTACCGGGGTAAGTCCTGCGCTCACATTGCCTAATAATCCAGCGCGAAAAAGTGCAGCCTCAGCTGTTTCTATAAGTGTTGCAGCTTTCTGCTCCTCAAGTAAAGGTTGCATAGTTCCATTCACAGACTTTACATGTGTAGCCTGTTGTTCATCATTGACGGCGTGCAATATATTCTGAAGATCACGTTCACTGGATGACAATAAATGGTCACTTATAAAACGTAGCAGGCTGCTAAAACTGACACCAAAGATCTGCTCAGACTCTTCCCGCACCCTTTTGAGCAATAGCAGTTCATCCAGTTCATCTGATTCAAAAGAATCATGCAGTTGGCGAACTGCGTCGAGTTGCTCGATTGCCTCCTGAAATCGCCTTCTCTCCCTCGCAGATTCCAGCAGCATACCATTATGGATAGCAATCGTAGCCTGGCTTGCAAAGAGGGAAAGAATATCTAATTTGAGAGGCGTAAACCCCCCTGGTTCAGATGAGCAGAGCAATAGTGCGCCATATACGGTTGAACCGCTAACAAGCGGATAGCAGAAAATAGAACGAATGCCAAGTTGTGAAGCAAATATCTGGCTTGCTGGGAAACGGCTATCCTCCGCAATATCATTTGAAAAATTGGGCTGACGACGATGCAGTGTAAAACCAATAATGGCTTGATCGGTTAAAGCTATTTCACGCTCAACAATTTTCTCCAAAAAACCGCTATCCATTCCATATTGTACAACCAGTTTCAAGCTGCCACGCCGTTGATCCAATGTGATTATTGCAGAGGAAACATCCAGTGCTTTCGCAATTCCAACCACAATTCTATTGAGAATCATGGAAAGATCCATCTCAGAGGCAAGAGCGCTGGAAACATTTTTCAGTTCCTCGCGCTGCCGATCTTGGATTTCTACACTACCACCTATCTGCGCACTTTCGATGGCTGCAGCCAGTACATGTACGACAGCACTGATAAGCCTTTGGAGAGCCTCCTCGCTATATGCATCGATACGCGTGCTGCCCAGTTCAAGTGAACCTAGTATCTGATCCCCGACTACAAGTGGAGCGATCAACGTAGAACGCAGGTAAGGTCTTCCACTTAGAGCATCTCCACTTTGCGCGGGGGGACCATCTAAACCCTCCGAGTAGTTCCTAATTTCGATATTGGAGAGTTCCTGTTCATGCGGTGTCTCAGGGACTAGATACGGCTCGCTCCCAGATGTATCAATAAATGAAGTTAGGCCTCGCTGTAATATGTTTTCAACCATCGAGTCCTTCAGGGGATGCTGGTGATAATGTGCAATCCATCCATCAGCCTCGTGTGTACAGACTACCACCCGAACTGCCTCTCTATCATGACGTAATAAAACGATGCCAAAAACATCAAAAGGGATTGCCGGCTCTAATTCCGCAGCCAAACGAGCATAATCTGGTTTTGCTCCTCGTACACGGGAAACTATGCGAGCAACACGCTCAACAATAGCTGATTGTTCTTGTGTTGGTGGTTGTGTTCTAGTCTCCATCTATGCTTCCTGTGCTTTTGGCAAATAATTACCACCCATACCAAGTGTATAACGAACCAAATTGTATAACCAAACACCTGTATAGGAAATAATTAACACAACAATGCACAGTGCTACATTGTAGCACATTTTGCGTTACAATATCTTACACTTGCAATTACAAATGAAAAGGTGGAAGTATTAGTCTTAAGATACCTGAAGAGTATACCATATATTTTACTATGCTTGAGATCAATGAGCATAGCCTGTCAGCTCGACATACCCTTCACCTTTAACAACCTGCCCTATGCTATGCCCTTGAATGCTTACGGCTCCTTCCCAATAGCTATTACCTGTTGACTGATATACCACAAGTTCCTGGTCTTTCAATTCAGGTAAGAGTATGAGTGAGGCTCGTACCTTTGGATCGGTGATATCAAGCTTCCAACCAGATGGGTAGTTTGCGCCCGTGATAGGGCTTCTCCAGTAGCCAAGAACAGTCACTTTAAGCGCACTTCCGGGCAATAGGATACTCTCGGCCTGGGGTCCTATATAACCAATATAGCTTGAGATAATTTTTCCAGTGCTATCACGAATGAGGTACAACATCATCTCAGTATTGTTAGTAAGTTGTATGCTGAACCAATCCCATCCACCACCATTTAGAGTTAAGAAGTTACCCCACTGATGATCCATCCATGCCTCACCTGATACCTGAAGCTGTTGTTTATGGTCAACCAACGTTCCTGTTAGAGACATACGTGTACGTGAATAATAATAGGAAAAGCCACCTAGCCCATAAGTAATCAATCCATTTCCATTATGTAGCGTCGCAGGTTTTAAACCTTCCAGGCTAATGTTTAAAGTATAATTATCCATCTTCGCAATCAGATGATCTGACCCATTGATACCTTTGATTGACCAGTCGTCTATTCGTACATCTATGCCGCTGGTCGAAGTACCATCGGGTATTACAGCACTCGGTTCAATCAAGCGTCGTTGATCAAAATGGAACTCGCTTCGAGTGATATCACTGAGAGCGAAGTGCGCCGCATAGACAGGCGGAAGATCACCCCTGAGAGCCTGAAAGAAGACCAGTTCAAAACCATAGTGATGCACTTTTCCATCTAGCATGGTGGCATTCATATGGCCAGTATAATACCACCATTCTGTCAAATCATGATGTGCTGTCTCATCTTGAGGAAAGCGAATGGAGGGTAATGGAGTTGCGGTTGGCGCTACATTTACCGTTGGCAATTGAGCCGATGTGGATACCACACCCGGAAAGCCGCAGGAGGAAAGAATTACCAGCAGCAAAATGAGCGCTGGAACCATCCCAAAAATCTTTTTCATTGTTTCCCTCCTATCTGAGCGTCTTCACCCAAAACAATATGATGTTCATCTTCTTTACCCTGCTCCAGTTCTTGCATATCTGTGCCTTCAGCTAAAAATGATTGACGACGTTGCACTCCTACAAACGGAAGCCACCAGTTCCAATCGCCAAGTAATCGCATGGTTGCAGGCACGAGTAACCCACGAACTAACGTCGCATCCAGCGTTACAGCGATCGCCATACCAAGACCTAACGCTTTAACCAGGATCATGTCGGCAGTAGCAAAACAAGCGCTCACTACAATCACAATCAGAGCAGCGCTGGTAATAATTCTTCCACTGCGCTGCAAGCCAAGAGCAACTGCCTTCGCATTATCGCCAGTCTGCCAGTAAGCTTCCTGTATTCGCGAAAGCAGGAACACTTCATAGTCCATTGAGAGACCAAACAATGTACAGAACAAGAGAATTGGACTCGAGGCTTCAACAAAGCCCAGCGGGGTAAAGCCGAGCGCTTGATGCATAAATCCATTCTGGAATATAACAACTAATGCACCATAACTTGCCAGAATCGAGAGCGTGTTCATCAGTATAGCTTTGAGCGGCAAGAATAATGAACGGAAAAACAACAGTAGCACGACATATGTGGTAATCGATACAATCAACACAGCCATGGGAAAGTCAGTGTAAAGAGATTGTACATAATCTATATTGCCTGCAGTTCCACCATCTACCAGCACGGCAATACCATTCCCTGGATGAGTATTACGAATTATCTGCACTAATTCTTCCGAATGCTGATCTAGCATTCCATATTTGCTGATAACAGAGATCAACGTTGTATCTCCAGCTACCGATGTCTTGAGAAACGCGGCCAGGTAGGGATCAGCTACCAGTTGAGGATGCGCATACAATAACTCGTACTGCTCTAATGTAAATCGAGGATCGGCGCTCACTATGCTATCTACTCGTGCGACTAGAGGATCCGCTTCCAAACGTCGCACATAAGCATAGAGATTACGAATATTGTCAGGTGTAAGCACATTGCCCTTCGTCTGTACTGCCAACAGAATCGGTGTCGTCTCACGAGCATTAAAACGACTTGCGAGTAAATCATATGCCGCACGAGAAGGTACATCAGCAGGAAGAATCGAGGCATCTGGAGCAGAGAAGCGAACCATCAAGAAAGGCAATCCTAACCCAATCATAATGAGGAAAACAGTCACGAAGATGCGCAAAGGATAGCGCATGACAACTTGTGAGAGACGGTACCAGAACCCATATTGAGAATCGATAGGGGTCGAACCATCGGGATTGAGCTGAATCTGTTTTCGTCCCCATAATCTTGGAAAGCGCACAGGAAATGCGTTTACCCGTGTACCTATAATAGCCAGAACAGCAGGCAACAAGGTAATTGCAGCAAGTACCGCCATCAAAACAACGAGTACTCCCCCTATGCCAACCGAACGTAACATATTGATACGGAAAAAAATGAGGCCTAGAAGACCAATTGAAACTGTAAGACCAGAGAAAGTAACGGCACGTCCAGCTGTAGCAATCGTGATGGCGACCGCCTCTTCGACACTACGACCACGGGTCAGCTCCTCGCGGAAACGACTTACAATGAATAGCGAGTAATCTACGCCCAATCCTAGACCAAACAATGTAGTGATATTCAATACAAAAATGGAAAGAGTCGTGATTTGTCCAAGTCCAAAGATGAGTGCGAGCGAGACGATCACTGCACCTCCTCCCACCAAAGCAGGAAGAACGGCAGCTATAACCGAGCGAAACACTAGCAAAAGAGCAATTACTGCAAAGGGGAATGCCAGCATTTCTGCACGCCGTAAGTCACGCTCACTGACAGCTTGAATATCCTCGTAAAAAACCGGTCCTCCACCTATGCTGGTTTTTAAGTCAGGTACCGATTGCAGACGATGCTCAAATGCTGGCAAGAGCTTTGGAGCGCTATCAGGATCGGGTTTGAGTAACACATTGACATACGCAGCGTGGCGATCTAAGGACACTTGCCTTGGATTATCAGTAAAACTCACAATTCCAGATACTTCCGACATCCCTCGTATACTTGTTAAAGCCGTTTGTGATTCTTGTACAAATTGCGGGCTATCAGCAGTATAATGTTGGCTGGTAAAAATAACTTGAACAACCGTCAAGTTGAGATGGAGCTTTTGAACCAGGAGATTTACCGCTTGTTGTGATTCGACATCAGGACTCACAAAACCGCCTGAATGTAGTACCTCACTTGCTCGCGGTGCAAATGGCAGCGATGTGGCAATAGCAACCATCCAAAATCCCACTATCAACCAGCGATAGCGAGTGGCAAACTTGCCGAGATGGTAGAACATAAAAGAACCTTTCTACAATATTTTGAAACAGGTTAATATAACTTCAATCAGAAAATAGCATATACAAGGTCTACGCAAGCACATAAAAGCTCATATATACATTCATATTCATACTTTCACCATACATTTGACGCGTGTTAGTGTTTTGTAAGGTAAGAATTCATATCTCGACGAAAACATACCTGTGTTGTATCATGAATGAACCTTCTTTTTGTCCTGGTAATACTAGTAGGCTGTTTCTCATCTTGTGTCAAGATGTAGTTTATCAATTAAACGCGAACAATGATTGTACCTGCAAAGAGGAAAACAACCACTCTTGCGCAGTGTCCCTGCCGCTCTTCTTAGGCAGCAGATCTACGTCCTGTAAAATGGAGTTTTTCAATGGCAAAACAAACATCGAACAAGCAAGAAGCGAAAACTCAGACGAGTAACATACCCGTCAAAATAATCTCAGTCAATCGTCAGGCGTATCACGACTACTTTGTCGAACGCACAATTGAGGCTGGCATTTCATTAGTTGGTACTGAAATCAAATCAATCCGTGACGGCAAAGTAAACCTGCGTGGCTCGTATGCTATTGCACGCAACGGAGAATTATGGCTTGAGAACGCGCATATAGCAGTTTATGAACACGGCAATCGCTATAACCACGAGCCGTTGCGCAATCGCAAGCTGTTACTCCACAGGCGTGAGATCGAGCAACTTCAAGCAAAAGTCGCGACAAAGGGTCTAACTCTCATTCCACTTAAACTCTACCTCAAAGGAGGTAAAGCAAAAATTGAGTTAGGTCTGTGTCGTGGGAAAAAATTGTATGATAAACGCGAAGCAATTGCTGAACGAGACGTCAAACGCGAAATGGAGCGCGTAATTCGCAAGGGGTAATGTGTGACACATCACGAACACGATTTTTTTTCGCTGGAACACTTAATGCAGGATACAAGTAAATTCGGTATCCTGCATTTGTTAGGCATGCAAATAGTTACCGCTGAATCTGGCGTCGGGCGAGTAAGCATCCAAATTGATGAACGTTTGATGCATCCTCAACAAATTGTCCATGGCGGAGTAATCTTTACGCTAGCAGATACAGCTATGTCAATGGCTCTGATCTCTGTTCTCCCGGTCGGAACGCCATTTGGCACGCTTGAAGCAAAAATTAACTTTATGCTACCCGTTTATAAAGGTGAACTTCTGGCTGAAGGAAAAATCGTGCACAGGGGCCGCTCCACTGCTGTTTTAGAGGCTACAGTATTCAATATAATCGAAGGTGAGCAGCATGCAATCGCTCGTATATTGGGCACTTTCAGTATCGCTCGCTCAAAAAGCCTCGAATCGAAAACGCACTGAAGGAATTGCTAACATGTATACAGCGGCAACACGCTAGCCAATCGAAGTAATCTCTGGTTCAAGTTTTGCCGGTACCAACTGAGCCCTCTCTTGCTTGTCAACTTTATAAGAATACTGTTCAGCGTTTCCTCCTGGTAACAAGAACATGAACGCTAACCCAATCAGAGCGCAGACGAACATCAAAGCATAGATCCAGAAAAGACTCTGCGCCAGAGCCAATTGTAACTGGTTCAACAAAAGTACAGGTAGAGTGCTTCGCACATCGGGAGAGAGCAATACATTCGAAGGAGCTAGCCCTTTCGGCAGTCGTGCCAAAACATCGGCGTAATGTGCAAAGATGGGTACCAAATGCAGCGCCATTTGTGCATTGAGAATCGTTCCCATTACAGCAACACCAATAGTACCACCCATTGTACGTACGAATTGGGTAGAGGCTGTCGCTACACCTCGAAGATTCCAGGGAACAGCGTTTTGCACTGCTATCACAAATGAAGTGCTCATGAAACCCAACCCTGTACCGATGATAAACATCGCTGCTACAATGAACGGCAAACTTGTATCCACTCGGAAGAACGTCACCATTCCCATCCCTATTGCTGCGAAGAGTGCTCCCATCACAGCAGTGAAACGATAACCAAATCGCAAGATTACCTTTCCACTCAAAGTGGATGAAATAGGCCATGCGATCAATAATGGGCCTAGTGTAACTCCAGCGCTAGTCGCAGTACCTCCCTTAACACCTTGCATGAAAAGAGGAATATAGGACGTAATACCAAACATAATCACACCAAGAATAACCCCTCCAATGCTTGAGATGGCAATAATGCGATTCTTAAACAGCGTCAATGGTAGTATCGGCTCTAAAGTCCGATTCTCATGATAGATAAAAAGGACCAGCAACACAGCAGCAAGCATAAACATTGCAATACTTGATGGCGAGTTCCATGCCCAGCTTGTTCCACCTTGAAGTAGCGCGAAAAGAAGTGCTAGAACCCCACCAGAAAGTGTTAATGTTCCCAGGTAATCTAATACCACCTTCTTGCGTTCTACTTTCTCCTCAAAATAAAGGATGAGTAAGAAAGCCGATAGCAGACCGAACGGAATATTGATATAAAAGACCCATCGCCAGGAGAAATGATCGACGATTAACCCCCCAAGTGCGGGACCTATAATGCTCGACATAGCCCACACCCCGCTAAATAATCCTTGGACTTTCGCTCTCTCTTCAAGTACAAAAATATCTCCAATGATTGTAAGCACGATCGGCAAAACTGCTCCAGCTCCTAATCCTTGGAATGCGCGGAAGAGAATGAGCTGCTCCATCGATTGAGATGCACCCGAAGCAGCTGAACCAATTAAAAATACTGTTGTACCAAACAGAAAAATTGGTTTACGTCCAAAAAGATCAGCTAGCTTTCCATAAATAGGGACGGTCGTAGTTGAAGCTAGTAAGTAGGCTGAGAAGACCCATGAGTAGAGTGTGATGCCACCCAGTTTGCCAACGATAGTAGGCATTGCCGTTCCCACAATGGTCGTATCGAGGGATGCGAGAGATATTCCAAGCATGAGGGCTATCGTAACAAGGACCTTGGATTTTTTGGTCATATCACCTTTGCCTATCGGACTCCAAATGATGCTTTGAGGTATATAATGACGTTAACATGTCACAATCATTACTTTATTCCAAATATCCCAATACGTCGTTCGGTCCGAAACAGCGTCAATAACGCGATAAGCGCCACACATGCAAACAATACCGTCAGGTAGATCAAGCCATCAAAACCCCAGATTTGTGCAAATACTGCGCCCAACGCACCTCCCAACAACTGCCCCAATCCAAGAAAAACCGAATAGAGGCCCATCAATAAGCCACGGTCTTTAGCTGCATCCTCCGAAATATCGGCAAGATAAGCTAATGCAGCAGGAGCAAAGCTACTTTCAGCGAAAATACCAATCAGCAGCAACACAATCCATATTACCATTAACACTGGATTACCTGTACCAAAATGATTGATCCCTGCCAGGGCTATACAAAACAAGAAGATACCAGTTATGGAGGATAGCATCATCAGTAAACGAGGCACTTTATTGAGGAAAAATGCCCAGAAGAGCAGGCTAAGCCCAAAGAACATCACGAAAGCGCCCAGAACAAGGCTCAAATGACCTCCGCTACCATGAGCGCTAAAAATGCCCATTAACGACTGATGACTATTGTGTCTGGACGAGGACAGAATAAATGTGAGTTGTGCGCTAAGCCAGATACCCGCGAGTGCACAAAAGCTTATCCACGCCGGTATGAAGATAAACAGACGTGGTGTTCGCAAAACCTCCCAATAGCGCTTTGCTGTCGCTTTCAGCTTACTGTGTTCGATCACTTGATGCACTTTTGGAACCATGAACATGCAAACGGCTACGGCCAGATAACCTGCTGCGAGTAAAGCATAAGCTTGCCTGCCAAAACGATCCCATGCAAACCCTCCTAGCACGACTCCAACGGCGAAACCACCACTTGTGGCTAGTTCATACAGACTCATGACACGCATACGAAGGGCACGACTATCTGCTGTGTAATCAGCTAGATATCCCAGTACGGCCGGTACCTGCATAGCTGTAGCGACACCAGCCAAAACTTGTAGAAATAACAGGTACGGCAGGGGATTTTGGGTCGGAGTAAAGACCAGAAGCACAACCTGGATCATTCCAATCAGTGGCCCAATTGTTAAAAAAAATCTTCGACCTGTTCGATCACTTAACGCTCCCATGACTGGAGCTAACGTGAGTTCCACTATAAAATATGTAACGGCAATCATGCCAACATGAATATTTGATAGTGTATGACTTTGTTCTAAAGATAATTGTGCAAGTAGGCGACCAAGTATGATAGGCGCTGCACCACCATTTACACGCAGGATAAATGTACCAATCAGCAAAGGTGCTACTGAGTGCCGGGATATTTTAGTCTGTTTTTGTGCTTGAATCTGGATTTTCGACGGTAATAAAAGCAAGTTTATCCTTCCGTTGGTTTCTCAGGGTAAGTAATGCAATACAACATCCCACAAGTATCAGAACAACCGCTACTAAAAGTAATACTAACAAAATCGGTCGCATTCCCACATTATCAGTCGTGCTTAATACCGATATCCCCAGGACGAATCGCATACATTTTCCTTCCTGCAATGCTTAACGCCATAGCCCTAATTTTTAGGTCTTAACATATCACACATGTTATCATGACGGCACAGATCAGGCTAAAGTAACGAGAAAGCAGAGTAGAAAGTACTGTAGATGACGTGGCCAGGGCTTTTCACAAAACCCTGGCCCTCATTTTCATGTGCTTCCTCAATTGAACGGAGAAGGTGTTGTATTCCTACCCCACTGGTAAGAGTACTTTCAATTCGTCTTCTAAACTTACTGAAAGTTTCTCACCAGCACGCAGTTCCTTCTCGTAGACTTCATACTCACGGATTATGTAAATTGCATCCAGATCATAGAGTTTCGTCGCATCTACAAGGCGTTGCGAAACAATATCCAGATCGGCTTTGAAAACTGTATGTAAAGTTGACTCTTCTCCCGAGTCGTTTGCTCCGGCTTCAATGCGCCAGATCGTGCGAAGAGCAGAATAGCCTTCTCGCTCAAAGAGTCGCTTTGCCTGTTCATTGAGACTGCTCACAGTGCTACACAAGGTGACTTGTGAACCTGGACGTGCATTACGAACATGCTGGCGCGCGCGTTCCTCCACCAACCTGAGCAGGAGCGTTCCAATGCCCCGACCACGATACTCGGGATGCACACATACGAATGTGAATATCTGCTCATAGTCCCTATGCCACACACATGCAAATCCCACAGCTTGTCCTTTATTCGTAACTATAACCCAGGCATCGGTTGCCAGATTGAACCCAGGCTCATGCCAGTAGGAGACCAGGTCCTTCATCGTGCTATCCGCTAAACCATACTCATCGACATCACATGCTCTTACGAGTTCTGTGATGGATACCAGATCTTCCATCTTGGGAGAACGAGCCAACAAGTTCTTTAATAGTACAGCCATGGTCAGTTTCTCCGTTCTTCCGTCTCTCAATGAGAAGGGGCAAGATGATTTCCGACATCAGCCATGAATATTATGAAATCGGAATTGTCTGCGTACTCAGCTCTACCCCAGCACGCAACTCCTTCTCATAGGAGATATATGTTCTCGCAACATGCATACCGACTCGCTCATAGAGCCGTGTTGCGCCAGTTAAATTCTTTGAATCTACCTCTAGTCCAACTTTATTTTTGCCTCGCCGGTAAAACTCGCCAAAAGAATGTTGCAAAAGCGCCATTCCTAACCCTTTACGTCTCCACGGACGCCTTACCGCCAATGCATCAACCCATCCATAATCCATCTGGTAAGTACACAATGATACTCCGGCAATCTCACTACCATCAAAAGCGAGGAACCAGAGCGTGGGATCAAACTTCTCCCGATCAATAGTCCAGTGCTTCCATTCGTCAAAGTTTCCCTCCATGTGTCCCCAATGGTCCTGGAAAGCTTCTTCAATTGCTGCGTAAACAGTCCGAATGTCTCTCCCTTCGACAAATGTACGAACCATGACCTGATCAGGCCACTCAGGAGCAGTCGGTGCTTGTGACATTCCAATCTCCATACGCCAGGAACCACGGACTTCTTGAAAGCCTGTTTGCATGAGAGCCTGCTGTGCAGTGGTGTTTGAACTGCTGCACCAGCTAAACAAGGTCACTCGCACGCCTGGTTTGGCCAGAGGAATCTGTCTCTGTGTCCACTCTTCAGCCAGGTACAACAAATGTTCCTCTATACCCTGACCGGCAAATTCAGGAAGTACACTCATAAGTGCGTAGGTGCGTACATTTTGTCTATGCTGCACATCGGCATATCCAACGAGCCTATCCCCAGGCGTGATCACCATCCAGGCATCAGTTGCCAGGCTAAAGGTAGGCCCTTGCCAGAGCGTGCGTAGATCCTCAAGCGTAAAATCAGACGTTCCATACTCAGCAATGTCACATACTTCAAACAATCTATGCACTGCTTCCAGGTCGCTCATCCTTGGATGGCGTACCAGAAAATCCATCGAAAAATTATCTATCATTACTCTATTCTCCTTCTTTGATTGTTAATCGGAACGGATGCAGGATGGGAACACCATTGTCTTTGAGTATAAAAACAAAGCGTTTCACATCCGTTTCACACTTTATCAATCTTCCCATCCATACCATCTATTCCAATAATCATTGACTACTAACCGTTTCTCTTAAGTCTTCCGGTCCGCTTTGCGTATCGTTCAGCAATCCTGAAGATGTACACACTGAGCGGAATACTTATGATACCGGTAACAATTAGCGGCCACGTATAGCTCCAGATCTCTGCTGACCAGATGACTTGACCACGTAGTATCCCTGCGCGTAATCCTTCCAGCACGTAAGTCGCAGGCGAAATTTTTGCCAGAGGCTGCATCCACGGTGGCAAAACTTCAATTGGATAGTAGACACCTGAAACCAGCAGTAAGACCGCTCGCACGATATAGGACATCTGCGAACCTCTCTCTGTAAAGAGCAATGGCAAAACTGCTGCACCTATTCCAAAGCCAATAAACGAGATACTACCGGCGAGCAACATGAAGATTGCAGTCAGGTAGTTTGCGTGGCTCAGATCGAGGTGGAAGAATAATCCCACCACAATCAACTGAATAATAGTGAACAATAGGCCATGAGCAACAGCATACCAACAGCTGCCTATCAAATGGGTGAAACGCGAGATTGGAGCCATAAATGTGTGCTCTATAGTTCCTTCCCAGCGTTCGATAGTGATCATATCGGTCACGCCCTCAAAGGTGACACTGAGGTAAGACCAGACCGCTGTTCCAATCAACAGGTACATGATCAGGTAATCAGTATCGACCTTCGATTTCGTAATCAACCCGGCCGCAGCGCCAATATATGTGACCGCCATTGCGTTCACAATGTTATAGACAACCCACACTATCTCCCATGCCCAATAACGCTTTGTCAGGTTCCAGTTGCGTTCGAAAAAGGCGTATGACGCACGCCCTTGATGTAAAAGTGAAGACATGAGTCTTAAATCTCCTATTTATTCTTGCTCATCTTCTTTTTGAGCCTCGAGCGCTTCGAAGGCTTTTTCCCAGCTTCCGTAACGTTCAATTTCGGCATCAGTGATCTGGTGAGCAACTGTATAGTGCATGAATACTTCGTTCATTGTGACAGGTGTTGTTCGCTCCATGCGCTCGGTGACGGCAAGCTTGAGTTCTTCAACTGTACCTATTGCCATGATGCGGCCCTTGTCGATGATAGCCACACGATCACACAAAGCTTCCGCCTCATCCATATCATGTGTAGTAATCAAAATGGTCGCGTCATGCACCTCGCGAAGTTCCTCTACAAAAGCCTGGACATCTATCTTAGACCGCGGATCAAGCCCAGTCGTTGGTTCGTCGAGCAAAAGCACAATCGGCGCGGTCAGAAACGCTCGCGCTATTGCAACTTTCTGTTGCATGCCTCGCGACATATTTTCAAGAGGTTGCCCTACACGGTCCTCAGGAATACCTAGTCGGGACAATATACTCCTGATCTTTGCTCGCGCTTCGCTGCCCCGCATGTTGTAGAGTCTGGCTGCATAGATCAGGTTCTCCATCGGTGAGAGCTTCTTGAAAAACGATGCTTCCACACTGACACGATTGATAAGTTTCTGCACCATAGCTTCATCTTTCACAACATCGTAGCCAAAGATGGACAAATGCCCTGTATCAGGGATGAGCAGTGTTGAAAGCATGCGGATGAGTGTCGATTTACCAGAACCATTTGCACCTAGAATACCCATGATCTCGCGCCGCTTTACTGTCATAGTCACATTATCAACAGCATGCACCTCGCGCTTTACTTCTTTATATTCCTTCCATGGCAAGCGCACCAAAGGTTGAGATTTCTTGAATATCTTAGAGACGCCATCGATCACCACAGCATCTTTCGACGCGTCTAAAACGATATTTTCTATTAATTGCATTGACTCAATATTATGAATAGCCAACGATCTATCTCCTTTTCAAAACTATACGCGAGGTGCCTCGCCCGCAATTTTTCCATACGTGCAAATTCTTCTATCGATCTACACAAACAGCAATAAAAAACCGTGGGACTGAATTTTTGCTTTCGTCAGTGCCCACGGTTGAGGGTATCTCTTTAATTGTGCCTATCTATCATGGAATAGGCGGAG